>SDBU01003707.1_pt1 | contig 19283 bp, 16 predicted proteins | sample 2277071 | NCBI WGS metagenome assembly SDBU01 (sample SAMN10397929, study PRJNA504765) | marine sediment metagenome | isolation source: marine sediment core GS08_GC12, 126 cmbsf | place: Arctic Ocean: Gakkel Ridge, Loki's castle | collected 2008 | reverse complement strand
CAGTTCCGCCTGCGCCCACACAGGGAAGCGATCGCTGGCATACCGCCCCAGGCGCTCGTCGTGCACCTCGCAGGCGCTCAGCGCATCGGCCATCTCCGGCGAGAGGAAGATATAATCCACCCGCAGCGACGGGCGGCGAGTGCTGAGGGTGTACCCGGCGGCCGAGCCGTGGAGGCGGTGATACGCGTCGATGTAGCCGGCCTCGACGAGCAGTTCGATGGCGTGCCGCGGCACGAGGTCGTCCTGAGCGGCCACCCGCTTGCGGTCGCCATCCCGCAGCGCGGTGACGTCCACCTGCTGAGCGGGGTGCGTGGCGTTGAAATCGCCCATCAGCACGTGCGGCCGGCCGGCGGCTCGAAGCTCGGCGGTCAGTTCCAGCAGCAGGCGAACTTCCTCGACCCGCACGTTCTCTCTCTCCAGTATCAGGTGAGCCGTCAGGTGCACGGCGAAAACCGGCAGCACCGTCCCGGCCGGCAACTGCACGTCCACGCGGGCGCAGGTCCGCGTCATGGGCGGCCGGCCGAGATTGGCCGAACTCACAATCGGCAGGCGACTGAGGATCCCCACCGCGTGCTTACTGGCCGCTTCGGCCCAATACGACTGCATCCCCAGCCGCTCGGCGAGCAGGTCGAAGTTATCCGGCAGATCGGCTTCAGGGCATGCCACCACGTCGGGGGCCACGTGGCGGATGACCTCGGCCAACGGGTCGGTCCGACCCGCCCCGCCGTTCAGCAAATTGTAGCTCATCAGACGCAGCATGATGGGTGATGCTCCGGCCGGCACGAGCCGCCACGGCGTCGGCCGGGGCGGCTACTTGTTCAGCTCTTTCCACAAGGCCTGCTCGACCTGGGTGAACTTCTCGAAGCTGTCCCGGATCTTCTGGCGGATAAGCTTGAGCTGCGGATCGTCCGGCCCGACCGGGCGCGTGGTGGCCGACAGGGCGTTCAGGCGGTTGATCGCGTCGTCCAGCTCAGCGGCGCCCTCGGCGAAGTCCAGGGCGGCGTTCTGGATGTTCTCGCTTCGGATGTCCTGGAGGGACGGCTTGCCCAACAGCCGCCACGGGCGCCGTCGCACGTCCCTCGCCGCCGCCTTGAGGGTAACCGAGACCTGGGTGAGGTTGGCCAGCATTTCGTCGATGTTGTCCTGGTTCACCGTCACGATCTCGCGAGCGGTGGTGGAGACCTCGTGGAAGTCCTTCATTATCGCCTCCAGCTCGCCGCTGCCGGCACGAAGCCGGGCGAGCACTTCGGCCAGGTCCTTCTCGGCGTAGGCGTCGATACGCTTGGCGGCACTGGCGGCCGAAGCGACCGCCGCCTCCAGCTTCGGGCGCGCGGTGGTGACCATGGCCGCCACCTCGGAGGTGATCTTGTTGGCGTGGACCAGCGACGTCTGGATGCGGGTGAACACGCCGGTGGCGTTCTTCGGGTCTAACTGGTCCTTGAGGAAGGCCACCTGCTCTTTGACGGTGGCGACGATCTGGCGGAGGTCCTTGAGCGTGGCCACCGCATCGCTGAGCAGATTGGGCTGCGTGCTGGGGGTCAGCTGAGCCTTGACGCTGCTGCTGATCTCGAGGAGGTCCTCAGACGCCTTCTTGAGCCCGGCGAGCGTGCCCTGGAAGGCCGTTCGCTCGTCATCGCCGTAGCCGAGCTCCCGCTGCATGTCCCGGATCAGCGGGTTGGGCCCGACGCTCAGCTTCACCGGGTGCTGCTCGTCGGCCGGGGGCGATGAGGGGGAGCCCGGGTTCAGCACGATCAGCGTGCCGACCCCGCCCAGCGTCGGCGCCGAGGTCTCCACGACGGCGTCCTGGCGGATGTCCACGTCCCGCGCCAGTCGCACGCGGAAGATAAACGTCTCCCACTTGGCATCGGCGGTAACGTTGACGACCTTGCCGACCTCCAGCGATCCCATTTTCATCGCGCTGCCTTCGACGATGCTGACGTCGCCGCTTTTCAGCGGGGCGGTCAGGTACACGAACCGCCCGCCGAACTCGATGCCGGCCAGCCAGATCGCCACGGCCACGATGACCAGGACGCTGCCGATCACGAATGCCCCCGCCACCAGTTCGTTCCGCTGTTTCTTTGCCATAGCCTTACTCCACAGCCGCCGCCCCGCCCGGCCCGACGCGTTACCCGGGCTAAGTTGGCTCCACTATAGTTTGCACAGTGCGCAGCCTTGAAAGTAGAGAGTAGAAAGTAGACCGCACTAGAGCGGGTTGCCCTCAACGGCAAGCCGTGACGGTTTCCGGGCCTCGGGCGTCATGTCTACTCTCTCCTTTCTACTGCTCTACTGCTCTACTGCTCTACTGCTCTAAGCTGCGTGCAATCCTGGATTGCACGCAGCTTAGGCGCTCTCGGCGGCCAGAATATCCTCTTCGTATCCGCTGCTGAGTCGTCGATCCGTAATGGGCCCCTCGCAGTCCCCGCGGAGGAACTGGCGGATCAGGTCAGCCGTCTCATCGCCCGTGGCCTCACCGTCGCGCAAGGCCTCGAACTCGGCCCGGGAGGCGATCTTCAGCGCCTTGCCCTGATCGAGCATGACCATCCGGTCGGCGATCCGGAAGGCCGAGTCCATCTCGTGGGTGACCACCACGCTGGTGACGCCCAGTTTGCTCGTCAGGTCCATAATGAGCATGTCGATCTCGGCGCTGGTCACCGGGTCCAGCCCAGCCGAGGGCTCGTCGTAGAAAAGCACCTCCGGGTCCATGGCGATCGCCCGGGCCAGTCCGGCGCGCTTCTTCATGCCGCCGGAGATCTCCGAGGGCATCCGGTCGGCCGCGGCGCGAAGATTCACCAGCTCCAGCTTCATCTTCACGATGATGTCGATGGTGGCATCATCGAGGTTGGCGTGCTCCCGCAGCGGCAGGGCGACGTTCTCGGCCACCGTCATCGAGTTGAACAGCGCGCCGCTCTGGAATAGAATCCCGAACCGCACCCGCAGCGCGTCCATCGCCCGCTCGTCGATCAGGCCGATGTCTTGGCCGAGCAGTTCCACCCGGCCGCGGGTGGGATACAGGCTGCCGATCATGTGCCGCAGCAGCGTGCTTTTCCCGCACCCGCTGCCGCCCATAATCACCAGCGTTTCGCCGCGGTGGACGTCGAAGCTCACCCCGTCCAGCACGGCCCGGTCGCCGAAGACCTTCACCAAGTCGACGATCCGGACCGCCACGTCATCGGCGACCGACGGCTCGGAAGCCTCGTTGATTGCCTGCTCGTTCATGGCACGCCTATCTCATCGCCGGCCGCGCCGGCGTCCGGCCGCTACAGATCGTACACGTAAAAGAGCACCGTGAAAACGCAGTCCACCAGCACCAGTGAGACGATGGTGTATACCACGGTCATCGTGGTGGCCCGCCCGACGCCCTCGGCCCCGCCGCGCACCTTCAGCCCCTCGTAGCACGCCAGCAGCGCCAGGATCACGCCGAACACGGCCGCCTTGATCAGCCCGGAAACGAAGTCGAAGACCGATAACTGCTCGGCGATCCGCACCCAGTAGCCCTGAGAGGCGGCCGGGCCGACGGCCAGGAGGCAACTGACGTACCCGCCGAGGCAGGCGACCAGGTCGGCGATCACGCACAGGCACACCATCGCCGCCGTCGTCGCCAGCAGGCGGGGCACCACCAGGTACCGCACCGGCTCGATGGCGTGGGCGCGGAGGGCCTCGATCTCCTCACTGACCACCATCGTGCCGATCTCCGCCGCGATCGACGCCCCGGCGAAGCCGCTGAGCACCACCGCGGAGATCAGCGGGCCCAGCTCCCGGAAGACCGCCACACCGATGATGTTGGCGACCAACGCGACCGATCCGAACGGCTCCAGCGGCGGGGCCATCTGCAGGGCCAGGATCACTCCGATGAAGAACTGCACCAACGCGACGATGGCCACGCTGCGCACGCCGATGCGGACGAACTGCCCGGCCACCGCGCCCCAGCGAAAGCGGACGCGTCGGGTGAACAGGCCCAAGGCACACAGGCGGATCGAGTCGATCAGCAGCCACCACAGCCCGCCGACGTACTCGGCCACATCCAGCAGCCTCGCGCCGACCAGAGTCACCGCGCCGCGATGGGGCCGACTCTCGGTCATGGCTCCAGGGCCTCCCGCTCGGACGAGCAGATCTCGAACACGCTCTCCAGGCGAGTGATCTCGAACATGCTCCGCACCCTCTCGCTCAGGCAGCAGAGCCGCAAGTCGATGTTGGCCCGCCGCACCTGGCTGAGCAGCTTGACCAGGCTCGCCAGGCCGGAAGAGTCCATGTACGGCACGTCCGCCAGGTTGATGACGATCCGGCCGGGGGCCTGGGCCACCAGCTTGGACAGCGACTGCTGGAACTCGACGGTCTGCTGCAGGTCGATGTCGCCAACGGCCTCGACGACGACCGCGTCGCCCTCTTGCCGAATCCGTCGCACGACGCCATTGGAGGGGCTACTGTCCACCGGTCGCCTCCGTCGTCGAGGGGGGCCCGGGCGGGCGGCACCCGCTGAGGTACTTCACCATGGTCAGCCGCGTGCCGCCGGCCTCCCGGTGGGCGTAGGCCACCGAATCCATGTAAGCTCCCATAATATGCGTGCCGAGCCCGCCCGGGCGGACGTCTTCCAGGTCTCGCCCGCGGATCGATTCCGGCTCAACGATGTTGCCCTGGTCTCTCAGCACCACTTCGATGCCTGTCGGCCGGGCCTCGTCGCACAGCGCCGTCAGGGTCATTTCGATCGGCCCGTCGCCCCGGTCGCCGTAGGCGTGCTTGATGATGTTGGCCAGCGCCTCGTCCACCGACACCACCACCTCGGCACTGGTCTTGGCGTCGAAGCCCACCAACTGGCACAATTTCTCCACCGACGCCCGCACCACCGGCAAGTGAGCCGGGGACGAAACGAACGACATCCCGATCGACGTGGGCGGCAGAGTCGGCACAGTCACTCTCCGCGGCCGGCCTCCCGGCGGTCTCCCTGGCGACCCAGCCACTGTCGCCAGCGCTCCACAGCTGGCTGCCGGTCCCGTTCGCACTCGTAATACCGGTATCCGAAGTTCTCCCCGGTGATCTCCCGCAAAGCCTGCACCGCGAACAGCCGCATGTCGGCATCGTCGTCTTCGAGATACGGCACCAGCAGTGGCGTCGCCCGGCGGTCGCGGGCGGCGGCCACTTTGCGGATCGCATCGACGCGGGCGTGCGGATCGCTGCTCTGCAAGGATCGGTAGGGCGAGCTACCGCAGCCGATCGGGCAGGCGACCAAGCCCGCCAGGATCATCCCAGCCAGCCGACGCCATCGGTCTGTCCCGCCATCGCTGTGCATGGGCGCCACCCAGGGCTCCATCGATGGGGCCGCCGGACCCACCGGCCGCTCCCGTCGAGGCGAGGTGAGTATACACCGCCAACGGGGGAACGCCAACCGCTTGTTACCGGGAACCTTGGGAACGGTCAGCCTTGCCGGGCCGCCTCGGGACCCGGCCGCAGCACGGCCTTGAGCCTCGCGGCCATAGCGTCGGCGGCGCGGATCGGCTCGGGCAGGCGATACCGCCTGGCCGTCCGCAGCGTCCACTTCAGCGCTTGCGGCAGGGCGATCAGGTGCCCCACCGAGACGAACAACGGCTTGACGTCCTGGCGGGTCCGCAAGACGCCCCCCACCACCTCGCCGCGGTCGGTCAACTGCACGCACGCCCGCCGCCGCCGGCCGACGGGGCGATGCCGCCCGCACAGACGGCTCTTGGCCACACCGACGGTGGGCAGACCAAGCCACAGCCCCAAGTGAGAGGCGATGCCCAACCGCCGCGGATGCGCCACGCCCGCCCCATCCACCAGCAGCAGGTCGGGCCGATCGGGGAGTTGCCCGATCGCCTCCAGTTCCGCCGGTGCCTCGCGGAAACTCAGCAGCCCGGGCACGTACGGCATCGGTACCGGCGCCACCGCGTAGGCCCGCGCGATCACGGCCAGGTCCTCGGCGTCCATCAGGACCGCCGCGGCCACGATCTCCCGGCCGCCGGGCAGAAAGGCACAGTCCACGCCCGCCACCGTTCGCACCTCCCCCGCCAGCGGTGTCGCCCTCACTTGCCCGGCCAGTTTCCGCTGCAGCGCGATCGCCTCGCGCGGCGACAGATCCCACCGATGTCTCAGCGGTTCGGTCATCAACGCGATTATAGCCCGCCAGGCCTTCACGAGCGGCATGCCGATTGGATCGGCCCCTTCTCCGAAGGGCCAGCATGTTGTTTTTGCCAACGGGGGAAGCTATGATTCGGGTTTGTCCATCCCAATGGACAGCCATGGGAAACGAAAGGACCAGCGACAATGATCAGCCATGCCGGACGCACGCGACACATGTTCACCAGTGAATCGGTCACCGCCGGGCATCCCGACAAGGTCGCCGACGCCATCTCCGATGCTTTGGTGGACAGCCTCATCCGGCATGACCCGAAGGTCCGCTGCGCGTTTGAGACGCTGGTGACCAGCGGCCTGATTGTCCTGGCCGGCGAAGTGACCGTGCATAACCGCAAGGCCGCCGATGCGCTGGCTCAGGCCGAGCACACCGCCCGCCAGACGGTCAAGGCCATCGGGTACGACGATCCGATGACGGGCTTCGACTACCGCAGTTGCGCCGTGATTCGCACGCTGCACACCCAGTCGGCCGACATCAGCCAGGGCGTCGACCGCCAGACCCCCACCCAGCAGGGCGCCGGCGATCAGGGCATCATGTTCGGCTTCGCCTGCGACGAAACCGCCGCCCTGATGCCGCTGCCGATCTACCTGGCCCACCGGCTGACCGAGCGGCTCGCCGAGGCCCGCGAAACCGGCGAGATCACCTGGCTCCGGCCGGACGGGAAGAGCCAGGTCACCATCGAGTACGCCGATAACACGCCCGCCCGGGTGCATACGGTGGTGATCTCCACCCAACACACCGAAGAGGCGATCGACCCGGGCACCGGCGACATGAGTGGGAAGGCCCGGCGGGAGATCGTCAAGAAGATCATCAAGCCCATCGTCATGGCCGAGTGCCCGGACCTGTGGAACCGCAAGATCATCTTCCACATCAACCCCACCGGGCGTTTCCTGATCGGCGGCCCGCACGGCGACACCGGCCTGACCGGGAGGAAGATCATCGTGGACACCTACGGCGGCCGCGGATGCCACGGGGGCGGGGCGTTCTCCGGGAAGGACCCCTCGAAGGTGGACCGCTCGGCCAGCTACATGGCCCGGCACATCGCCAAGAACGTGGTCAAGGCCAAGCTGGCCGGCACGTGCGAGGTGCAGCTCGGCTACGCCATCGGGATCCCCGAGCCGGTCAGCGTCCTGGTGGACACGGGCGGCACATGTATCGTGGCCGAGGAAACCCTCGAGACCGCCATTCGCAAGATATTCCCCCTTCACCCGGCCGGCATCATCGAGCAGTTGAACCTGCTCCGCCCGATCTACGCCAAAACGGCCGCCAACGGGCACTTCGGCCGCAAGGACCGAGCCTTCACCTGGGAGCGAACTCCCCACGTGGCCGAGTTGCGCAAGGCCTGTGGGCTGTAAGAGCTCGCACCCACGGCGACGGTAGAGATACCGGACCCGCCGCGCCGGCCAACGCTTCTCCAGCCGGTCTCGTGCTGGGGGGGGGTAAAGGGTCGCCGAGGGGCGCAGACGATGGGCGGGCCGACTGCGGCCGACCCGCCCGGGAAATTTCGCTGATGCGAGAATCGCTAGACGGCCTGGACCTGTCGCCCCCTCCGGCGCTTGGCGTTGATGACTCGGCGACCCCCGGTGGTACGCATGCGGGCGCGAAATCCTATCTTCCGTGACCGCTTGCGCCTACTGACCTTACGCGGATAGTGCATCACTCACCTCAACTGTGGTTGCTGTCTCACTCTTGCTGAAATATACCAAGATCGATGAGGATACACGCCCCCCTGCCCGCTGACAAGGGGTTTTTCCGACCCGGCCTGAACAATCGTCGGGGGCCCGGGTCGCCGCCGGCTGCCTCAACGGGGGGATCACTGGTCCCTGGCTTCCATGGCGGCGCCGACCATCACGGCATCGTCGCCCAGTTCGGCGGCGGCGATTTCCACGGGCAGGTTCGCGGGGAACACATCGGCGCGTACGGCCTCGGCCACGAGGTCGACGTAATCGCCGCCTATCGCTTCGACGACCCCGCCGCCGACCACGACCCGAGGCAGGCTCAACATGGTGACCATATTGGCGATGGCCGTGCCGGTGTAGCGGGCGGACTGATGCACGCACCGCACCGTCTCGGCGTCGCCCTGAGCGTAAGCCTTGGCCAGCAGCTTCGATCGCAGGCGGACGAACAGTTTGTCCGGCTCGATCCACTCGCTCAGCACCGACGGGTGGTTCGTCGCCAGTCGCCGAGCCAGGATGCTTCCCATAGCCCCACGGCTGGCCAGATCTTCCAGGCTGCGATGGGCGAGGGTCCCGCCGGCCTCGAGGATCGTATGCCCGATCTCCCCGGCCGTGTGGAAGTGGCCGCGGTACAGTTGCCCGTTGAGCACCAGGGCACCGCCGATCCCGGTGCCGACGAACACGCCCAGCAGGTCGCGGTGTCCGGCCCCGGCGCCGACGCGCCACTCGGCGTAGGTGCCGGTGTTAACGTCGTTGTCAACCACCACCGGGCCGAGGCCCAGCCGCTCGGTGAGTATCTTCCGCAGCGGCACGTTGGACCAGGGCATATTCCCGGCGGTCAACACGACGCCGCTATCGACATCCACCGGCCCAGCCACGCCAACGCCGACGGCGGCGATCGCGTCCACCTCGGCGGCCTCGACGGCCTCTTCCACGCACCTGCAGATGCGATCGATGACCGAATCGAGCCCCCTGGCCGCCCGGGTCTTGCTTTTCTGCCTGGAGAGCACATCCCCCGATTCGGTCACCACGCCGGCGAGTATCTTCGTGCCGCCGACGTCGATACCCACGTAATGCTTGCTGCCCATAGTGCCTGTGACCTTGCCGCTACGGCCCCGGGGGCTACCGCAAATCGAGCTGCTCGAGGAAGGCCTTGTTGGTGGGGAACTTCGCGACGGCCTTGAGCAGTTGGGGCAGCTCCTGATCTACGCTCATCTGCGACAGGTAGCGGCGGAGCATGTGCAGCTTCTCCAACTCCCACTTCTCCAGCAGAAGCTCTTCCTTCCGCGTGCCGGTCTTGCCGATGTGAACCGCCGGCCAGATTCGCTTCTCGGCGAACTGGCGATCCAGCACCAGTTCCATGTTCCCGGTGCCCTTGAACTCCTCGAAGATCAGGTCGTCCATGCGGCTGCCCGTTTCGATCAGGGCGGTGGCCAGGATGGTGAGCGAGCCGCCGTCTTCGATCTTCCGGGCGGCGCCGAAGAGCTTCTTGGGCATATCCAGGGCCCGGATATCCACCCCGCCGGTCATGGTCCGCCCGCTGCCCTCGATCACGCGGTTGTAGGAGCGGCCCATCCGAGTGAGGCTGTCCATCAGGATCACCACGTCGTCGCCGAACTCCACCATGCGTTTGGCCCGCTCGATGGTGAACTCGGCGATCCGTATGTGGTTTTCCACGTCCTGGTCGTTGGTGGAAGCGGCCACCTCGCCGTTGACGGTCCGGCGGAAGTCGGTCAGTTCCTCCGGCCTCTCGTCCACCAGCAGCACGATCAGGTGCACTTCGGGGTAATTGATGCTGATGGACTTGGCCATCTGCTGCAGGAGGACCGTCTTGCCGCTGCGGGGCGGGGAGACGATCAGCCCACGCTGCCCGCGCCCGATGGGGCAGATCAGATCGAGAATCCGCATCTCCAGCGGGCCGTCGGGAATCTCCAACTGCAGTTGCGGCTGCGGGTCGATCACCAGCAGGTCGATGAACGGTATGACGTCCTTGTAGTCGTCCGCCGGCCGATCGTTAATGCGGACGAGCTTCTCCAGCCTCGGCCCGCCCTTCCGCCGCGTCGGCGGGCTCACCTCGGCTTCGATGTGCAGCCCCGCCCGCAGGCGGTCGCCGCCGATGAAGTCTTTCCCGACGAACACGTCGCCGGGCCCGGCGCGGTAGTTGTTACGCTCTTGCCGGAGGAAACCGTACCCTTTGGGGGTAATCTCAAGTACGCCTGATGCCAATTCTTGCTTTTCGTCCATTGCTGCCAAATTGTTCCTGAGAGTAGAGAGACCGCCCGGAGGTCAACTCGTGCGAGAATCACGGCCGCCCACAGGGCGCCGCTCAACCGGGCGAAGCCAAACGAGATCCGACCCTCCTGAACCGGCTATTGTAGCAGTGCCGATGGTTAATGGAAGGCCACAGCGAGAGTTTTTTTTGCCCTGTCACCATCCACCGGGGACCACCCTCCCCACGGGCAAGTCGGTAATCACTTGGGCGTAATTCGCAAATCGGCGCCGGTCGTCGCCGTCAACCTCGCTCATCGACCGGGACATACTGCTTGTCGAACGCCCCGACGTACATCGCCCGGGGCCTGAAAATCCGGTTGCGTTCAAGGTACTCCAGTACCCGAGCCGTCCACCCGGCCACCCGGCTGACCGCGAAGATGGGGGTGAACATATCCTCCGGGATACCCAGACACATGTACACCAAACCCGAATAGAAGTCAACATTCGGAAAAATGCGCTTCTCCCGCCCGAGCGTCGCCGCCACGCATTTCTCCAGCGCCTGGGCAACCTCATACATCGGCCGGGCCTCCTCGTTGCTCCTGGCCAGGTGGCCCACCAGGGGGCCCAGCACGCGGGCCCTGGGATCGTACGCTTTGTAGACGCGGTGCCCGAAGCCCATGATCTTTCGCTTCTGCTGGAGCGCCTTGTCGAACCACGCCGGCACGTTGGCCGGGTCCCCGATCTTCCGAAGCGTGCGCACGACCTGCTCGTTGGCCCCGCCATGCAACGGGCCGGTCAGCGCCGCAATGCCCGCCCCGACGGCCAAGTACATGTCCGCCAACGTCGAGGCCACCACCAGGGAGGCAAACGTGCTGGCGTTGATGCCGTGATCGGCGTGGAGGATCAGCGCCACGTCCATCACCCGCTCCTCCCGAGCGCTCGGGCGGCGACCGGTCATCGTGTAGATGAGGTTCGCCGCGTGACTGAGCGACGGGTCCGCCTCGATCGGCAGATGCCCGGAGCGCACCCTCGCCACGGCCCCGGCCAGCGACGCCAGCCCCGAGATCAATCGGCAGCAGGATTCTATTTCGACGGCCGGCATCAATGTCGAGCTGACCCGTTTGGGCCGTCGGCGCCGACTTCGACGGCCGGGGAACTCGTAGACCGCGTGCTTCTCGCCCCGCGGCTGCGTCTCCATCGGGATCGAGTCTTCATCGGCGCTGATCGCGCTGTCCACGTCCGGCCGGGCCGCCTCCAGGTCCAGGTAGGTGAACTCCTGCCGCATCAGGTTCGTCCCCAGCCGCAGGGCACTCATGGCGTTCATCCGCTCGATGGGGAAGCCCATCATCAGCCGCTGGGTCTGCGGCATCAGCCAACCGGTGGCCAACCGTCTCTTGAAGGTCGCCAACTGCGACGCGGTGGGCAAAGCGCCTTCCAGCAGCAGGTAGGCGACCTCCTCGTATGTCGAATGCGCGCACAATTGGAAGATGTCGTAGCCGCGATAGATCAACCACCCCTTGGTCCCGTTGACGTAGCCCACCCGTGTTTCGCACGCGATCGCCCCCTCCAACCCCGGCCCCACCGTGCAGTTGACCGGCCATTTGATCGGCTTGGTCAACTCCGGCTCCGGCTCGGTGGACACCTCTCTTCGGGCCTTGGCGGCCGCGTCGAGGATCAGTTCGGTTATCTCCGGCGTATCTTCGTGTAACTCGCTCACAGTTAAGCCCTTAACCAGAAAGTGGTCCGCTTGAGACTTCAGGTGATCCCTGCGGCGGGCCCCGTGCCCCTCACCGAGATCGGCGCCTCGATTGGAGTCCCGCGACCGTCCTATGCTACACGAATCCCCCCCGGAATGGAAGCGGTCTTTTCCACTGGCCAGTTGGAGTGCCCTCGGTGGCTTCACTCGGCCGCGGCGAGTGCCTCCGCCAGATCGACCCGGCCTTCGTAGTAGGCCCGGCCGACGATCACCCCCGCGCAGCCTAGGCGGCGGCACTCGGTGACGTCGGCGATGGCGGCCACCCCCCCCGAGGCGATCACGGGGATGTCTCCGGCGGCGATGACCTCCGCTGTAGCGGCGAAGTTCGGCCCGGTGAGCATCCCGTCGCGTGCAATGTCGGTGTAGATGATCACCGACAGCGACGAGCCGGACACCCGCCGGGCCACCTCCACGGCCGTGAGGTCCACCTGTTCGGTCCAGCCGTGCTTGGCGAGCTTGCCGTCCCGGGCATCCAACCCCAGCGCCACCCGCTGGGGCAGGTCCGCCCGGCCGAGGAGGCCCTCGAACCAGTCCCAATTCTCCAGGGCGGCCGAGCCGATGATCACACGGGTCACGCCGGCAGCGAGGGCTTCTTCGACCGCCCGGTCGTCGCGGATGCCGCCGCCCATCTCGATTCGCATCGGCACGGCCCGCGCCACCTCGCCGACGACGGGCAGATTCACCCGTTCTCCGCTGCGGGCGGCGTCCAGGTCGACCACGTGCAGCCACGTGCACCCCGCCTCGGCGAATGTCCTGGCCACCGCCACGGGGGAGTCAGAGTACTGCGTCTGCCGCTCGTAGTCGCCCTGGGCCAGGCGGACCACCTTGCCGTCGCGCAGATCGATCGCGGGTAGGACATCCATGCGTTGTTCCCGTTGGACCGCGGCCGTCACTCGGGCTTCTTGATCCGCGCGAGCACCTCTTTGACCTTCGCGGCTATGCGGCTGTCCGGGTCCACCTTGATGGCCGTCTCGAGGGCCGCCCGCGACTTGGCCGGCTTCCCGGCCTGAGCGTAGAGGCTGCCCAGCACAGCCCAGGAGTACTGCAGCCGTTCGAAGTCCGGCGCCGCCTTGGCCAATTCGGTCAGCTTGCCCTCCGCCTCGGCCAGAAGCTTGAGCCGAGCGGCGGCATCGCTGGTGCGCCGGGCCTTGGCGAACGTCTCGTCGAATCCCGCCGACAGGGCCTTGGCCAGGAAGCCCTTCTCGTTGGTCGGGTCGAACTTCCGGATCTCCGCTACCAGCGACGAGATCTTCGCCTCCCGGGCCGCGGTCTCAGCCGGGCTGGTCGGCTTAGCTCGAGCGGCCACCCCCAGGAGAGTCCAATTGGCCTCAGCCGCGTCGCCTTTCTTGTTGGCCGGGTCAAGGGCCCGCACCTTGGTCGCCGCCGCGGACGCCTTGGCCAGCAAGCGGACCTTCTCGTACGCATGCATGGCCTTGAGGTTGTACTCGTAGCCGGCCTTGTCGGCTTTGGCCGCCCAGGTCTCGAAGGCCTGCAGTTCCCGGTGAACCGTCTTGGCCTGGTCCAGTTCCTTGACGAACCGATCCGGGCCAACGTACCCGCCAATCGTGTTCAGCACGGCCTTCTCGGGCGTGGTGATCACGAGGAAGGGATACCCGCCGCCGCCGAATTCCTTCATCAGGTCGATGTTGATCTTGGCGGCCGGGCTGGGCGGCTGGCCTCGCGGCACCGTGCAGTCCAGGCTGGCCGGGGCGAAATCGGTCAGGGCCGCCAAGCCGGCCTTGCTGTCGTAGGTGTCCTTCTCGATCTTCCGGCACCAACCGCACCACGTCGTCGTGAAGTGCAGGTAGATCAGCTTATCCTCGGCCTGCGCGGCCTTCTTCACGTCCGCCCAGGTCTTGTGGAAGCTTTCCACCCGCGCCGCCCACACGGGGGAAGCCATCAGGGACACCAACACCGTTAACAGAGCTAATCTTTTCATAACACAACCTTTCTGCCCGCACGTTGCCGGGCCTATTGTCTATAACGCGACGCGGTGTTGGGAAGTTCTCCCAGATCGCGGAAAAACGCCGGGCCGGCCGGAGCGGTCAGCGCCGCCGCTTCTTTTTCTTGGCTCGATCCTTCTTGGACAGTCGCTTGGACCGCTGCTTGGTCTTGAGCCCGCGCATGCCGCCGCCGAACATGTCCATCTGTCCGATCTGCTTCGCCATGCGCATGCGGTCCATCATCCCCATGCCGGCCATCTGCTTCATCACGCCCTGCATCCGGCTGAACGTCTTGACCAGCCCGGAAACATCCTCTGAACTGCTGCCCGAGCCCCGGGCAATACGCCGGCGACGGGAACCGTCGATCACCTGGGGGCCCTCGCGTTCGCCCGGCGTCATCGACTGGATGATCGCCTCCATGCCCTCGATCGCGTTATCCGGCACGTCCATGTGCTTCATCTGGCTGCCCAGGCCGGGGATCATCTTGAGCACTTCCTTCATCGGCCCAAGCTTCTTCATCTGCTGCATCTGGGCCAGGAAGTCGTCCAGCGTGAATCGGCCCTTGGCCATCTTGGCCTGCATCTTGACCTGCTGCTCGACGTCGAATTGCTCCTGGGCCTGCTCGACCAGACGGGCGACGTCGCCCATGCCGAGAATGCGTCCGGCCATGCGATCGGCGTGGAAGGCCTCCAGCTTGTCCAGCTTCTCCCCTACGCCGATGAATTTGATGGGCTTGCCGGTTACCGCCTTGATCGACAGGGCCGCCCCGCCGCGGGCGTCGGAATCGAACTTGGTCAGGATCACCCCGTCCAGTTCCAGCCGCTCGTTGAACTCCCTCGCCGAGTTCACCGCGTCCTGCCCGGTCATGGCGTCGCAGACGAGGTAGATCTGGTGCGGCTCGGCCGCGCGGGCGATGTCCTCGGCCTGCTTCATCATCCCTTCGTCGATGTGAAGCCGCCCGGCCGTGTCGATGATGACCACGTCCTGGCCGCCCTTCCGCGCCGCCGCCACCGCCGTGCGGGCCACCTTTACCGGGTTGCTCTGCCCCGGGTCCCGGTAGACCGGCACGTTCAGTTGCTCGCCCAGCACGGCCAACTGTTCGGCCGCCGCCGGACGCTGCAGGTCGCAGGCCACCATCAACGGGTGCTTGCCCTGGCCCATGACGTACTTGGCCAGCTTGCCGCACGTGGTGGTCTTGCCCGAGCCCTGCAGGCCGGCCATCATGATGATCGTCGGGGGCGGGCTGACGTAGTAGATCCGGGTATCCCCCGAGCCCATCAGCTCGATCAGCTCGTCGTGGACGATCTTGATCATCACCTGGCCCGGGTGCAGGCTCTTGATGACCTCCGCCCCGATCGCCTTGGTGCGAACCGCCTCGCAGAAATCCCGGACGACCTTGTAGTTGACGTCGGCCTCCAACAACGCCTGCCGCACCTCGCGCATGGCGTCCTTGACGTTCTGCTCGGTGATCCGCCCCCGCCCGGAAAGGTTGTTGAACACGCTGGAGAACTTGTCTGTCAGAGCTTCAAACATAGGGCCGGTAGTTTACGGCGGGGGTGCGAGGAATACAAGCCGCTCGGATCAGGGGTCCCGATCGTGTGCGAGTTCATTTCCTGGCAGGAAATGAACTCGCACACAGAGCAGGAGAAAGCAGAGAGGCCAAAGGTGGAAACGGGAAACGACGCCCCGGATACCGGCGATTCTCAGCCGGAAGGAAAGCTTCTCCTGCGGTCTACTCTCTACTATCTCCTTTCTTGGCGCGCAAGGTCTGCGATGAGCAGGCGTAACACCCCGCCAGAAAGAATTCTCGCACACCCCCGATCAAGCTGTGACGGTCACTTCTTCCCCTCGGCCAACACATCGCCGACGGCATCGAGCAGCTCAGCGGCCCCGAAGGGCTTGGGTAGGGAACGCGCCGCCCCAAACTGTTCGGCCAGCTTGAGATAGCTGGTCGGTTGCCTCGTTCTGCCGCCGCCGGACATCGCGATAATCTTCGCCTCCGGGAACTCGCGCTTCAGGCAGCGGATCGTCTCGAGGCCCTCCTTGCCCGGCAGGACCAGGTCCGTCAAGACGAGGTCCTCGAGCGACTGGCGGTAGTGGACCAACGCTTCCTCCCCGTCGCCGGCCTCGGCGACCTCGTGGCCGGCCTGCTCCAGCAGCCTGCGCAGCAGCAAGCGGACATGGGGGTCGTCATCCACCACCAATATCCTGGCCACGTCCTCGTTCCTTCCTTGCCCACCCGATCCACTCGGCACGGCCTGCCGACAGGCCGTCTCCTAAGCTACCGCACGCCAGAGCCCTAGGCCGGGCTATCTAAATAATCGGTATTCCATGAATACTAAGTTTAACTATCCACCGCCCGAATCGGCGTTTTTCCGCGTCCGGCCGCTCCTGCCGAGTGGCCGGCAGGGGCGATTTTTGCCGCCGAGGCACGCTTCCGGGCCGCCGAGGTTTGCGGGATCTCCCAGCCGACCGTACCATACGCTGCTGAGGCCTTCTCGGCGGGCGGCGACCGGCACGGCTACGAGCGGAGCGAGAACATTGAGCAAGCTCAAATGGACCCGGCACGCGGACCTGGCGATCCGCCGCAACCCCACCGTGTCGCGACGCGAGTACCTCGACCACATGACGTTCAAACAGAACGATCGCCCGCTGTTCACCGAGATCTTCGGGCCGCTCATCGGCCTGAAGGAGGAATGGGAGGCCCAGGGCGCCTCGCCGGAGGAGTTGGACTTCTCGGCCTTCCGCTACCGCTGCCCGGCCAGGGGCGGCGTGCCGGTCAATACCGGCTGGATGGGGCAGCACAAGGCCGAGCCACTCGAGGACACCGAAGAGCACACGCTCTACCGCGACCATCTCGGGCGTACGATGAAGTTGCCCAAGGGCTTCGCCACGATCGCCCTGCCGCTGGATTACCCGGTGGCCACCATGGACGACTGGCGGAAGATCAAACCGCACTACGAGTTCTCCGAGGGGCGGTTCGGGGAGAACTGGCAAGCCGTCGCCGCCGAGCACCTCGCCGCCGAGCGGGTAGTCGCCGTCCACATGCTTGGCGGCTATGCCCCCGTCCGCGACCTGATGGGCGATGAGGCCGCGTGCATAGCCTTCTGCGACCAGGGCGAACTGATCGCCGACATGCTGGGCACCTTCGCCGACACGGCCGTGAAGGTGCTCGACCGCGTTTCGGCGGCCGTGCAAGTGGACTGCCTGTTCGTGCATGAGGACATGGCCGGCAAGAGCGGGCCGTTGATCGGCCCCCACCACGTTCGGGAGTTCCTCCTTCCCCACTACCGCCGCGTATGGGACATGTTGGCCGACCGCGGGGCGGTGCTGTTCGACCAGGACTCCGACGGCAACATGAACCCGGTGATCGATGCGTTCCTCGAAGCGGGGGTCAACTGCATGCACCCCATGGAACCGGCCGCGGGGATGGACATTGTCGAGGTCCGCCGGACCTACGGCAAACGCCTGGCGTTCTACGGGGGCATCGACAAGCACGTCATCCGCCGAAGCCAGGGGGAGATCGTCGCCGAACTCGAGCGTAAGATCCCGCCCATGGTCGCCACCGGCGGCTGCATGCTCGGCCTCGACCACCGCATCCCCAACGGCACGCCGCTGGTGAACTACCGCTTCTACATCGACAAGGCTTGGGAGATCATGGACCGCGAAGGGGCCAAGCTGTAGGTTCGGTGCGAGACCGCGGGTCCGTGTCATGCGGATTCGGGTCGCCGGACGGTGCCGTCAACGGGAACATTGCAGTGTTCGAACGAACACGCGGGCCAAGGCCCGCCGCTAAACCAAAGTGCGTCGCGCGGAATGTTTAGCGGGCCGGCTTGCCGGCCGTGTTCTCGGACCCCGAACGGATCCTCATGCGTATGACATAGCGAATCTGTATGCCTACGACATGTGGATGCCCCAGTACCCTCGATCCCTGAGACGAACACTGTGCTGTACCTGAGGAACAAGGAGACATCACCGTGAGCCTTTCTGCCGTGATGACGCTGACCGTCTGCGGCGCCCTGTTCGTAACCACAACCGCGGCGGGCGCCGATCAGGCCGACCGCCCGCGTCGCATCAGCGGGATCTACCCGCACCTGGCCTTCTTCAACGACGGCGGCGGCGAATGTGGTGTCGGGGCCGTCGTCCCGTGGGCGGGGAAGCTCTGGGTGATGACTTACCCCCCCCACCACACCACCGGCGGCCCGGACAAGCTCTACGAGATCGACGAGGACCTCACGCTTCGCATCCGCCCCGAGAGCGTCGGCGGCACCCACGCCGGGCGAATGATCCATCGTGAGTCGAACCAGTTGATCATGGGGCCGTACTTCATCGACGCGGAGGGCCGCGTCCGCGCCGCCGACGTCAAGCGACATCTCGTCGGCCGAATGACCGCGGTGATGCGCCACCTCACCGACCCGGCCAACAAGGTGTACTTCTTCGACATGGAAGGGGCGATCTACGAGGCCGACGTGCGAACGCTGGCGGTGAAGAAGCTGTTCACCAAACCCGTCCCCGGCGACCACGGCAAGGGCGGCTACACGGCCCAGGGACGGGTGGTCATCGCCAATAACGGCGAGCGCCGCCCCAAGACCAAGGGCGAATACGGCGTGCTGGCCGAGTGGGACGGGCAGACCTGGCGGGTGATCGATCGCAAGCAGTTCTGCGAGGTGACCGGCCCGGGCGGCCTGCACGGTTCCCCCGATGCCAACAGCCCCCTGTGGGCCACCGGCTGGGATCGGCGGTCGGTGATCCTCAAACTGCTCGATGACGGGAGGTGGCACACCTTCCGCCTGCCCAAAGCCAGCAACACCTACGACGGCGTCCACGGCTGGTACACCGAGTGGCCCCGCATCCGCCGGGTGGCCCCCGACCGGCTGATGATGAGCATGCACGGGATGTTCTACGATTTCCCCGTCGGCTTCGGCGCCGGGGCGACGGGCGGGCTGCAGCCGATTTGCTCCTACCTGCGCTACGTGCCGGATTTCTGCGACTGGGGCGGCCGGCTCGTTCTGGGCGGCGACGACACATCGATCATGAAGAACCCCATGGCCGGGCAATCGCAGTCGAACCTGTGGTTCGGCTCCCTCGACGACCTGCCCGGTTTCGGCCCGCGCAGCGGCTGGGGCGGGGTGTGGGTCGACGACGCCGTCGCCGCCGGGGAAGCGTCCGACCCGTTCCTGATCGACGGCTTCGACCAACGCGTGGTCCACCTGGCCCACGACGCGGCGACGACGGTGACGTTCACGCTGGAGATCGACGCCCGCGGCGACGGCAAATGGCGAAAGCACGCCACCGTCGCCGTGCCGGCCGACGGCTACCGCTACCACATCCTCCCGCCGACGGTGAAAGTCGCCTGGCTCCGCCTTCGGGCCGACGCCGACTGCCGGGCCACCGCGTATCTCCATCTGGCGTCCCCACGCAGGCAGGCCGACCGCGAGCAGGCGATCTTCGCCTCCCTGGCTCGAGCGTCCGACACGTCGGGCCTGAGCGCCGGGATCATCCGCCCGGCGAGGCACAACCGGAACCTGCAATTCCTCGCACACACGGTGGACAAG
>SDBU01003706.1_pt1 | contig 19284 bp, 17 predicted proteins | sample 2277071 | NCBI WGS metagenome assembly SDBU01 (sample SAMN10397929, study PRJNA504765) | marine sediment metagenome | isolation source: marine sediment core GS08_GC12, 126 cmbsf | place: Arctic Ocean: Gakkel Ridge, Loki's castle | collected 2008 | reverse complement strand
CGCATTGTCACGCTTTCGCGCATTGCAAAAGATTCTCGACTGCAGCCTCCCGTAGGAGTCTGGGCAGTGTCTCAGTCCCAGTGTGGCTGACCATCCTCTTAGACCAGCTACCCGTCAATCGCCTTGGTAGGCCATTACCCTACCAACTAGCTGATAGGACGCGGGCTTATCTAAAGGCACCAGGCCCTGTTGGGGTCCCTAGCTTTAACCTCATCTAGAAGTATCCAGATGTGGTCTTACCCGGTATTAGCTCGCCTTTCGGCAAGTTATCCCGAACCTAAAGGCAAATTACCCACGCGTTACTCACCCTTTTGCCACTATCTGCATTACAGCAGATCGTTCGACTTGCATGCCTAATCCACGCCGCCAGCGTTCGTTCTGAGCCAGGATCAAACTCTCCATTAAAAATGAAGTTTTCCCGCCTATACCAGATTACATCTATGTATGTGCGGAATCCCGCCAAAGGCGGGAGATCCTAAGTGAATTGTCGGTTACTTAATTTCAAAGAACAATACTATAGGCAAAAAAATAGCGCCGTAGACGGCGCCACACTTCACCCTACGTTAATCTGTCAATCAAATTGTCAATTATACCCCTTATAATATATCATATTTAAGGTGTTGTATATATATCATATTACAGACTTTTTGTCAAGCCCAAAAGTTAGTTTTTTTATGCCGCTACAACTTTATTTTTACCCGTTGTTTTTGCCCTATAAAGCGCATCGTCCGCTTTTCTTATAATATCTTCCTTATTCTCTTCGTTTGTATACTCGTTTACCCCAAGACTTATAGTTGCCGTATAATGTTTATCCTTAAACTTAAACTTTTTATTCTCTACACCCCGCCTTATTCTTTCAGCAACATCGACAGCTTCTTTTTTTCCGGCACCGGGCAATAAAACTATAAACTCCTCTCCTCCGTACCTTGCAATGACATCTATCTGCCTGCAACTTGACTGAAAAATTTTAGATATATCCCGCAATATCACATCGCCGACCTGGTGGCCGTATGTATCATTTATCTTTTTAAAATTATCTATATCCGACATAATAATTGAAGTCTTTTTATTTTTAATAAGTTTCAAACTCTTAAATTCTGCCTCCAGCAACAGATTAAAATGTCGGATATTATATAAATTGGTGAGGCCGTCTCTGGTTGCCTCTCTGAAAAGCTTGTTTCTTTCTATGGCAGCAACAATCTGTGTATACAATGCTATAAAAGCATATGATAAAAGAACTGCGGCTACAGGATAAATAATCGTGATCCATGTATTATAAACATTAAAAGTTAACACCGATAGTGTTAAATAAGCAATTACAATCAACGCCGTAAGCATCATACCGTTTATCGGCCTTACCCTGAATAACAATAAACTCACAAATATGCTTATTAAATATATTAAAAGAATTTCTTCTTTTTTGGTTGGTGTCTTAATGAAATCTCTATTAAGGAAACTATTTATTACGGCCGCATTAGCGCCTACAGCCGGGTATGCGTTTTGAATCGGGGTAGGCTTTATATCAATCAGGCCTGATGCGGTAAGGCCGATTAAAAGTATTTTGTCCCTGAAAATATTTAAATCTATTATAGGAATCCTATTTTCTTGAATTGCTTTGTAAGATTTTATAACATCGAGATAAGAAAAATGCCTAAATGCCTTTCCCCATCTTGCCACCCAGTTTATAATCAATTGATTATTTCTATCCAGGGGGACCTTTATAATTTCGCCCTGGGCCGTCTTAAGTGTCAGAAGATTTTTACCGGGGTTGAAATTGATGTCTTTCTCTTTAATTCCTAAAAGGTCCAAACTACCCTTAACCGAGATGTGGAAGGTTCTCTTATTTTCATATTCTATAACAGGCGGCATCCTTCTTATCGTTCCATCCGGGTCGGGTATTGCATTTAAATGGCCGACGCCTTTTGCTGCATCCTTAAATATTTTAAGCGGCTCAAGAACGCTTTTTATGCCACCCCCTCTATGCAAATCTTTACTGCTTGATCCCCGCGTATTGTATATAAGGCCCAGATAAACATTCCCGGCCTGCCTTATTGACTCGCTGAACATGGTATCATTTTCTGGAGCACCTTCTTCACTGAAAATTACATCATAAATTATCGCGCGAGGTTTGTATTCAGAAAATATAGAAGTGATAGCAGCGTGCCAATTTCTTGACCACGGCCATCTTCCGATAGCCTGAATGCTGTCCTCAGACATATCAACATGAATTATCTGTGTAGAGCCCGGCATAGGCGGCCTTAAACGAAAACGGCTATCCAGGGTTATAAACTCTAATCTTTGTAAAATGTGAGCATTATAAAGGTGGGTTATAAAAGTACCTACTAGAATGCCAAAAAGAAGGTGGGCAACTATTTTGTATTTTGTACTCTTTTCAAAAATAAAATCAAAGATCCTTGTGAATCTCTGCCTTGAAATCATCTTATTATTTTTTCAAAACTTTCGCAAATCTCCTTTTGCCAACCTTGATAATTTTGCCCTTTTTATTTATAATTATATACGAGTTGGGGTCTTTTATTTTTTTACCATCGATGCTTACCGCGCCCTGGGCCAAAAGCCTTTTGGCTTCGCTCGAAGAAGAAGTTAAGTTAGCCTTCTTAATAAGAGAAATGATATCCATTTTATCGACATTTAATTTAATCTCCGGCAAATCAGCTGGAGCCTTTTTGTTTGTAAAGACTTTTTCAAAATTTCTTTTTGCATCCTGTGCGGCCTTCCGTCCATGATGCTGAGTAACTATAATTTCGGCAAGATTCTCTTTTGCTTTTTTAGGATGCAGTTTCCCTTTTTCCATGCCCTTTTTTAAATTTTGGATAGATTCGTCTGTAAGCAGTTCGTAATATCTAATCATGAGTTCGTCTGAGATAGACATAATTTTACCAAATATTTCATCCGGTTTTTCTTCTATGCCGACATAGTTATTTAAAGATTTTGACATTTTGTTAATGCCGTCGGTGCCCTCCAAAAGCGGCATAGTTATTACAACCTGGGGTTCCTGATTAAAATCGCGCTGAAGGTTTCGTCCAACGAGCAAATTGAATTTTTGGTCTGTGCCACCCAATTCCACATCAGCCTTTAATACGCAAGAATCGTATCCCTGTATTAAAGGATATAAAAATTCTGAGATGCTTATCGGTATATTATTTTTATAACGGCCAAGGAAATCATCCCGTTCAAGCATTCTGGCAACGGTATATTTTGATGTTAGATCGAAAAGATCGTTGATAGTCAATTTGTCGCACCAGGAACTATTGAATACCACATCTATCTTTCTTCTATCGAGCATCTTGAATATCTGCCTCTCGTACGTCCTGGCATTTTTTATTACCTCACTAACAGTAAGCCTTTTTCTTGTCTCGGACTGCCCCGAAGGGTCTCCGATCCTGCCTGTAAAGTCTCCTATGAGGAAGAAGACCTTGTGTCCGAGGTCCTGAAAATGTTTCATCTTTCTAAGAAGCACTGTGTGTCCCAGGTGTATATCAGGTGCCGAGGGATCAAAACCCGCTTTTATTATAAGAGGCTTCTTAGTTTTAATGGACACCTCGAGCTTACGTTTCAGCTCACCGAGCTGAATTATTTCAACCGTGCCTCTTTTGATTATATCTAACTGTTCCTCTAGCGGTTTCATAAATCCTTCCTTGATAATGCTCTTCCGCCTTCGCTTAATTGCTTTCGCGTTCGGCTTCGTCGGATTTCATATCCCTTCGAGACAACGCTATCTTTTTCTGCACCCCATCAACCCTTAGTACCTTCACATCGACCTCATCGCCGATTTTAAACTTTTCCTCCAGTCTCTCGTCTGGCCGAAGGTTTGCTTCCGACACATGTAAAAGCCCTTCCAGGTCCTTGTCTATTTCGACAAATATCCCAAAATTCGTAATGTTAGTTACCTTGCCTCTTGCAATAGTTCCCGGTGCAAACTTTGATGAAATCTCATCCCATGGATCGGGCTGGAGCTGTTTTATACCCAATGCTATCCTTCTATTCTTCTCATCTACGGAAAGAATTATAGTTTCTATATCTAGGTCTTTCTTAAAGACATCGCGGGGGTTTGCAATTTTCTTCGTCCATGAAATATCAGAAACATGAACCAGCCCATCTATGCCATTCTCCAACTCCACAAATACGCCATAGTCGGTAAGACTGATGACCTTACCTTTAACTTTTTGGCTTACCTCATATCTATCTTCTATACCGGTCCATGGATCGACTTGGAGTTGTTTTAAACTCAACGATATTTTTTTATTTTGTTTATCCATATCCAGAACCATCACCTCTACCGTTTGATCCACAGTAAGTAATTCATTAGGATGATTATATTTTTTTGACCAGGAAAGTTCTGATATATGAACCAAACCTTCAATGCCTTTTTCAAGCTCTACAAATGCTCCATATGGCATGAGATTAACTATCCTGCCTTTAACCTTTTGACCTGCAGTGTATTTTGACTCTATGCTATCCCACGGGTTTGGGGTTTTCTGTTTTAAACCCAATGATACTTTCATCCCTTCCTTATTGAAATTCAGAATAACGACTTCAATTTCCTCTCCGACAGATACTGCCTCGCTAGGGTGAGGAATCCTGCCCCAGCTCATATCTGTTACATGGAGAAGTCCTATTATGCCGCCGATGTCAACAAATGCTCCGAAGTCTGTGATATTTTTTACGGTGCCCTTAACTATTGCGCCTTTTTTAAGAGAGTCGATTATCTTCTTCCTCGATTCTTCTCTTTCCTCCATTAAAAAATCTTTTCTGGAAAGGACAATATTTCTACGGGGCCTTGAGATTTTCACAATCTTGAACTGCATAGTCTTGCCCATTAAAGCATGAGGCCCTCCGAATTCCCTTGGAGCAGCAAGTGAGGCGGGTAAAAAGGCATCCAATCCGATATTAACTATAAAACCGCCTTTAATCTTCTTGGCCACCGCGCCTTCTATATTATCGCCTTCTTTAAAGCTGGAACTGATATATTCCCACCCCTTGGTGCGTTCCGCCTTTTCTTTGGAAAGCACAACCATTCCTTCTTCGTTTTCCTTGGATTCTAAAAAAAGGTCAATTTCGTCTCCTATTTTAAGATCCTTAGGGCTGCGGAATTCACTTATATGCACTATGCCTTCGGATTTATAGCCAATATCTACCAGGATATTTTTGTTGTTTATTTTGACAATCTTACCTTTTACGATTTGACCTTCTTTTAATTGAGCAACCGATTTCGCATAAAGTTCGGCTAAATCCTCCTTTCTGAATGATTTTCCTTCTAATCTGATATCTTTCTCTGACATTAGTTCAATTCCTCCTTTATCCGTCTTTTCACTCTTCCGATAAACTCGCCCGGTGTTGACGCGCCTGTAACAATACCAATCCTCTTAACATTTCTAAGCCACTCTTTTCTTAAATCTCGTTCGCTCTCTATGTGATGAGTCTTGGTAAAAGACCTGCAAATCTGAGCAAGCCCTTTTGTGTTCGCGCTGTTTTTTCCTCCTATTACAAGTATTAAATCTGCTTTTTTGGCGATTTTTCTTGCCTCGGCCTGTCTTTCCATAACATCCTTACATATTGTATTAAAAATCCTAAATTCCCGGAATTTTTTTCCGAGAAGCTTTGAACCAACCGCTATAAAATTTTCGAGTGACTGTGTAGTTTGGGATATAAGTGATATCTTATTTTTTTTGGCAGGGAGGGATGCTGCCTCCCTCTCGTCTCCTAAAACTCTTGCTTTGCCTTTCGATATGCCCACCAAACCCTTTACCTCGGGGTGATTTTTATCGCCTAGTATCAAAACCTCATAACCCGAATTTACCAATTTCTTTACAAGGGTTTGTGCTTTGAAAACGAAAGGACAGGTTGTATTAATAAAAGAAATGGTTTTTCCTCCCGCCTTTGGCGGAATAATTTTACTCGGGTCTATTCCGTGAGACGGAATTATGCACGAGCCTTTCTTGACTCTATCTAAATTTTTTACAACCTTTAAACCCTTTCGTGAAAGCTCGGAAACCACCCACCTGTTGTGGATTAAAGGACCGAGAGAGTATATATTAGTTTTTTTCTTTAAATTTTTCTCGGTCAGGTCTATAGCCCTTTTTACACCGAAGCAAAATCCCGAATATTTAGATACGATAATTTGCATTCTTAAGCTCGGCAATCGCCTGTATTATCTTATTGCTTACAAAGCGATATTTCTCTTTTTTATCCTTAACCTCTTCTATTCCCTTAAAATCCACTGCCTTACCTATATATACTTTAACAGGAACGCCGACTCTATAGTGTTCATTTATCGGCAATGCCTTTTCAGTGCCGGAAACAAAAAATGGTATAACAGGCGCATTCGATTTAACCGCTAAAAATCCTACACCCAGTTCAGGGGCTTTTAATTCACCAGATTCAGACCGGGCCCCTTCCGGAAATATTACCACGCACTTACCCTCTTTCAATTTTTTAAGGGCGGATTTGGTGGCTTTATAATCTTTTTTATCTCTAGAAATCGGTATGCAATCCACCCGCCTAAACCACCAGCCCCATCTTTTATCTTCAAAGAGTTCTTCCTTTGCCATAAAACGTAATGGCATAGTGTTGCAGGCTACCCCTACGACCGGTGGGTCGGCAAGGCTTACGTGGTTTGGGGCGCAAATAAAAGGTCCTTTTTTAGGCAGGTTTTCCTTTCCAAAAACTTTTAAAGAATGCAACAGCTTAAGCCATACAACAAAAATTAAACGCGATAATCTATACTCTATATCCATTATTTTATTCTATTTAAAACCTCTATAACTACCTCTTCTACTGTCATAGAAGTAGTATCTATGCATACAGCGTCTTCGGCCTTCTTTAAAGGAGCAACGTTTCTAGTTTTATCGGTATGGTCTCTTTCCTTGACATCTTTTTCTATGTCAGCCAAAGATACATTTATACCCTTGCACTCAAATTCCTTAAATCGCCTCCTAATTCGTTCCTTGATTGATGCATCGAGATAAAATTTGTACTTTGCATCAGGGAAAACCACCGTGCCGATATCCCGCCCCTCAAGAACAGATCCGATGCAATTTTGGGTTAAAGTCCTTTGCAGCCTAACCATGCTTTGGCGCACGCCTTTTACCCTGGCAATAAACTTCACTTTCTGGCTTATAGAAAGGGTTCTAATCTCCTCTGTAACATCTTTTCCGTCCAGAAATACTTTCAAAGAGCCGTTTTTGGTTTCTAGTTTTATATCCAGATTCCTTGAGAGTTTTATCAACAAACCCTCGTTATGTATATCTATATTTTCTTTTAGCGCTTTTAGGGTAAGCGTCCTGTACATGGCGCCTGTATCTATATATAGATAACCTAACTTTTTAGCAACGCCTTTCGCTACAGTGCTTTTCCCGCTACCAGCCGGTCCGTCTATGGCTATTACGTTTACCCCGTTAGAAATACTCATTCCACTATCCCCACTAGGAAATTTCTAACGGGGTTGATTTTCTTATTAATCAATTAAGTTTATCTCTTACCTTTTTCGATTTCATTAAAACATTCTTTAAATATTTCCCATCCCCAACCCTTATGCTATGCTCTATTTGTGCGAGCATCTTTTTGAATCCGGCAAGTGAACTTAAAATCCTGATTCTATTGGTCATAAAGATATCCTGCCAGAGATTTGGCTCAGATGCAGCAATTCTTGTAGTATCTTTAAAACCTGTTGAAGCATAGTTTAAACTTTTCGGCTCTGTCGAAACCGCAGCTGCAAGAGATGCAGCCACGATATGCGGGAGGTGGCTTATAAGAGATATATAATAATCGTGTTCGGCGGGGGATAAAATTCTACAGGAGGCTCCAAGGCCCTGCCAAAACTTTTTCACGATGCCTAATGCCCTTTTATCTGTCTTTGAGGTCTTTGTAAGTATACATATAGAGTTTACAAATAAATTTTTGTCTGCATTTTGAATGCCGCTTTTTTCTGAACCTGCCATAGGATGCGCACCAATAAATTTAATATGCCGAGGCAATATGCGTGATGCCTCCTTTACTATTTTTTCTTTTGTACTTCCTACGTCTGTAACAATAACCTTTTTTTTGCTAAATTTTGTTATTCTTTTTACCGCATCGACTATTTTTCCAACAGGCGTTGCCACGATTATTAAATCTGCGCCTTTCAAGCCTTTCTCATAGCTGGAGGTAGCGACATCAACTGCCCTCGCTTTTAAGGCGGCCTTTGCAGAAACCTTTCTTCTGCATATCCCGAGGACTGTCTTTGCGAGTTTTCTCTGTTTAACCGCGAGACCTATGGACCCGCCTATAAGTCCGACACCTATTATTACTATCTTATTAAATCGTTTCATAACGTTAAATACTTCTCCCCACTGCCTCTGCCACTCTCCTCAAATCTCTCATCAATTCAGCGAACTTCTCTGGATACAGCGATTGCGCTCCATCTGAAAGCGCTTCTTCCGGATTCGGATGAACCTCGATAAGCAGCCCATCAGCACCTGCCGCAATAGCAGCTTTCGCGCAGGGCGGCACAAGTCCCCATTTTCCTACTGCATGAGAAGGATCCACAATACAAGGCAAATGGCTTAAATTCTTTACAAGCGGTATTGCGCTTATATCAAGGGTGAAGCGCGTAGCATCCTCAAACGTCCTTATACCTCTTTCACACAAAATTACGTTGAAATTTCCTTCCGATAAAATATATTCAGCCGACATCAATAACTCTTTTATAGTATTGGCCATACCCCGTTTTAAAAGAACGGGCTTTTTGGACTTTCCCACTTCCTTCAACAAATCAAAATTCTGCATGTTTCTTGCACCGATCTGTATTATATCGGCGTATTTCTCCACCGAATCCAACTCTCTTAAATCCATGAGTTCGGTTACAACCAAAAGACCTGTTTCTTTTCCGGCGTCCGCGAGATACTTTAGGCCCTCTTCACCTAAACCCTGAAATGCGTAAGGGCTTGTTCGGGGTTTAAATGCGCCTCCTCTTAAAACAGCGGCACCTGCTGCCTTCACCTTCTTTGCTATATCTATTAAAAGATCTCTATCTTCGATAGAGCAAGGTCCGGCCATAATTATAATTTTATCAGAGCCTATTTCTATACCATTTCCCAATGTAATAACACTGTCTTTTTTCTTAAAATCGCGCGAAACAAGCTTATAGGGTTTGAGTATAGGCATAACTTTTTCAACGCCAGGAAACACTTCGAGAGGCTGAATACGCAATACGTCCTCTGCGCCTATCACGCCTATAATCGTCCTTTCTGCACCCTGGGATACCCACGGTTTCAAGCCGAGCTTCTTTACCTTTTCGATTATGTGCTTAACCTCTTGTTTTGTAGCGTCCGGTCTTAAAACTATTATCATCGTGAAACCTCCTTAAGCGCCCTAATGAACCTTCTGTTCTCCCTCATCGAGCCTATCGTAACTCTGATAAATCCGTTAAGTCCCCACGGACTCATCTGGCGAACTATAATACCTTTCCTTAAAAGTTTTTCATAAATCGATTTAGAATTACGCCCGATGTTTGTTAATACAAAATTTGTAGCACTCTTTACATAATCATACCCAAGAGATTTTAAATTACGATATAAATAATCCTTTCCCTCATTAGTCAATTTCAAAGTTTTAGAAACAAAACTATTGTCTTTTAGTGCTGCCTCTGCAGCAACCTGGGCAAGGGAATTTACATTGAACGGCTCCCTTACTTTATTCATGGCCTCACACAGTTCTTTTTTTGCCAGACCATAACCGACCCGTAATCCCGCTAAACTATAAATTTTTGAAAAGGTCCTTGTAATAATAATATTTTTCTTTTTTAAATATTTTAAAGTATCCGGGTAGCCTCTCACGTTACGAGCGAATTCATAATACGCCTCGTCAAAGAAAACAATTGTATTTTTCTTTACTTTTCTCAAAAACCAGTCGATTTCTCCCCTGGTAACGAAACTACCTGTGGGGTTGTCGGGATTGGCTATGAAAACCATCTTTGTATTCTTATTCAGGCATTTTGCCATCCCTCCTAAATCGTATCTAAAGTTCCTTAACGGCACCGTTCTAATTTTTACCCCCTCTATCATCGAGGCTATTTCATAAATTAGAAAAGTCGGTTTAGCGATTATAACTTCATCGCCGCCGGAGGTAAACGCCTTTAAAGCCAGCACAATCAACTCGTCAGAACCGTTACCCACAATTATATTTTCCGGTTTTAGTCTTAACTTGTTTGAAAGCTCCTTTTTTAAATAAAAACATCCGCCGTCAGGATATCTATTCAAACTTCCTAAATTCGTTTTTATGGCAGAAATTACCCTCCTCGAGGGTGAAAGGGTATTCTCATTAGACGCCATTTTTATGACAGCCCCTTTCAAACCAAGCTCCCTCTTGACTTCCTCTATAGGTTTGCCGGGTTTATATGCCTTTACTTTTAATATATTCTTGTTTACTAATCTACTCATTTTCTCTACTCTCTACTAACCGGATAGGACCCGAGTATTTTTAGATATGTGCAGCCTTTTTCCAGTTGCTTTAAAGTTTTTTCTATTTTCTTTGTCTTCATATGGCCCTCTAAATCAACAAAGAAGTAATATTTCCAGGCGCATAATTTCGAGGGTCTTGATTCAATCTTTGTAAGATTAATGCCGTTTTTCTTGAAAGGCACCAATATATCGTGAAGGGCGCCCACCCTATCCTTTAAAGAGAACATAATCGATGTTTTATCTTTTTTGGTCGGAACGGCAATATTTTTCGCAATCACTAAAAATCTGGTCACATTGTGAGAAATATCCTCTATGGATTTGGCTATTAACTTCAAGCCATATTTATCTTTTGCCAGTAAACCAGCAATACAGCCAGCGTCTTTTCTTTTTGAAACGATTGATGCGGCTTCGGCTGTGCTTGAGGCATCCCTCAAAATAACGTTTGGTATATTGTTTTCGAGCCAAATCCTGCATTGACCAAAAACCTGAGGATTTGAATAAACCGCCCTTATCTTTTTCAAATCTTTCGTATGACCCAAAAGGTTGTGAGATACCTCTAAGTATACCTCCGCACAAATCTTAAGGTCGGAATCTATGAACATATCGAGCGTGTGATTTACCGCCCCTTCGGCAGAATTTTCTATAGGTACGACCCCGTAGTCGCATCTAGATTTTTCGACCTCGCTAAAAACATCCGTAATACTTTTACAGGGCTGGTAACTTATGCTCGAGCCGAATTTTTCCATTGCCGCCAAATGCGTGAATGTAAGTTCCGGGCCGAGATAGGCCACTTTTATCGGTTTCTCAAGACTTAACGCACTTGACATTATTTCTCTATAGATAGCCTTTAGGGACTTATCCCCTATAGGACCTTTATTCAAAGTCTTTAGTTTCTCGTAAACCTCTTTTTCCCTACTTGGTGCATAAATAGGTAAATCCTTCTTCTTTTTTATCTTTGCTATGGATAAAATAAGGCCTGCCCTTTTGTTCAATGACTTTAGAATTTCCTTATCGGTTAAATCTATTTTACGCCTTAAGATCTTCAGGCTCATCATTCACCTCTCTTCTTATATTTTTCGTATTCCAAATCGCTTTCACAGAATTCTTTTAAAGCGGGCAGGGAATTTAAATCTTTCAATCCAAAGCGCTCTAAAAAATCACCGGTTGTGCCGTACAAAAGAGGCCTTCCCGGCGATTCTTTTCTTCCTTTTACCTTTATAAAATTTTTCTCCATCAGGGTTTTTAATACACTGTCCACATTTACGCCTCTAATTGCTTCGACCTCCGATTTTGTTATGGGTTGTTTATAAACAATTATGGCCAGCGTCTCCAGAGAGGGGCCCCTTAATTTATCCTGCGATTTTTTATAAAGTTTGTTTATCCAGATACCGTAATCCGGTTTTGTAACAAGTTGATAGCCGCCGGCTACCTCCACGATACGAAAACTGCGATCATGGGAATTACAATATTCTAATAATTTTGATATTGCATTTTTAATTGAATCTATGTCAACGTCATCCAGAACTTCTTTAATCTTTTCAAGCGAAAGCGGTTTTTCGCTTGAAAATAATAGCGCTTCTATGATTTTTTCGATATTCTGCCCGGTCATATACTATGTCTTCGCTTTTGCTGAACTAACATTTCTTAAAATTTTTATTTCTCCGAATTCTTTTCCCTGTTTTATTATTACCTCATTAAGGCGAATTAATTCTAAAAGTGCGAGAAATATCGTTATGGCCTCCAGTTTATTCTTTACCTTTTTAAAAAGTTCGGTAAAGTAAATTACGGGTTTTTCGACAAGCATATGAAAAAGGTCATGAATCTTCTGACTTACCGTAAATTCGTCCTGAATAACTTGATGAAATTCCTCCTTTGAAACGTATTTTACAACTTTTACAAAGGCTGTTATAAGATCGAATATGTTTGCCTCAAAACCTTCGCCGGGGCCGGCATGGGATAAAATATCTATATCCTCCGGTTTTCCTATGCGGCCGTAAACTCCGTCTCTGGTTTTTTTCATCTGGGCCAGAGTACCTGCTGCTTCCTTAAATTTTTTATATTCAAGCAATCTTTTAACCAGTTCTGCTCTTGGGTCAACTTCGGTTAAATCTTGTTCTAAATTCTCCTCTTGCGGCAAAAGCATTTTACTTTTTATGTGCATAAGTGTTGCTGCCATCACCAAAAACTCGCCCGCAATACCGAGCTCTATTGCCTTCATCATATCCAGATATTCGAGATATTGGTTTGTAATTTTAGCAATAGGTATATCGTAGATATCAATTTCTTCTTTTTTTATTAAATACAAAAGTAAATCAAGCGGCCCTTCGAATACAGGTAGTTTTATTTTGTAGCTCACTTTAAAAATCCGATTTTCTCACGCACTTCTCTCATCGTCTTAGAAGCAACTTCCTTCGCTTTATCAGCGCCTTTTTTCAATATACTCAAGATGCAACCTTTATCATTAAGTAACACCTTTCTCTTCTCCTGTATCGGCTTCAAGATCTCTATCAAAATCTCTGCGAGATTCTTTTTGCACTGAGCGCAACCAATTAAAGCAGCTTTGCAGGACTTTAAAAGTTCATCTGCTTTATCGGGGGCAAAAATTTTAACGTATGCACAAACGTTACATTTAAGAGGGTGCCCTTTATCTTTAAAATAAATCCTTTTGGGATCTGTAAACATCTTTTTTGTCTTCTCAAATATGACTTCCGGCGGATCGGAGAGGGCTATAAAATTCCCATATGTTTTGCTCATCTTTCTAGAGTCTAAGCCCAAAAGCTTGGGTGCCTCGGTCAAAAGCGTTTCCGGTTCCGGAAAAACATTTCCATAGAACCTGTTAAAACGCCTGACCATTTCACGACTGAGTTCCAGGTGAGCGGCCTGGTCAATTCCTACAGGTACAGCCTTTGCTTTATATACTAAAATATCAGCTGCCTGCAGTACCGGATAACCCAAAAAGGCATATGTCGTTAGGTCTCTTTGTTTGATTTCCCGGAGTTGTTCTTTATATGTCGGACACCTTTCCAACCATGAAAGCGGCGTAAGACACGAAAGCACCATATCCAGCTCTAAATGTGCCGGTACATCGGATTGAACAAAGATTGTGGACTTTAGGGGGTCTATTCCCGAACTAATCCAATCCGCAACACAGCTGACTATGTTATTTTCAATCTCGCGAGGATCTTCATATTCACTCATCAATGCATGCCAATCGGCAACCATATAAAAACAATCATATTCCTCTTGCAGTCTAATCCAATTCCGCAGCGCACCTACTAAGTGCCCTAGATGTAGCGGCCCTGTCGGCCTCATCCCGCTGAGTATACGCTTTTTCACCCCGTTAGACCTTTCTTAACTAAACCCCCATTAGAACCTCCTAAGGTCTAACGGGGTTCACACACGCCTCTTTCTCTACTTTTTCTTACTATCTAGCCTTCTTGCGACTTTTTCAATTACGAAACTCTCGATTATGTCACCCGGTTTTATATCATTATGGCCCTCAAGAGCTATGCCGCACTCCATACCATCGCTTACATCTCTTACGTCGTCTTTAAATCTTTTTAATGAACGTATTTTGCCTCTATAAATTTCTGTTTTATTCCGTATAAGACATACAGGATTAGGCCTCGAAATAGTTCCTTTTATAACGATTGAACCGCAAACATTGCCAATTTTAGAAACCTTAAACACCTGCTGAACCTTCGCCCTTCCTTGAAAAATCTCCTTAATAACAGGTTCTAAAAGCCCTTCCATTGCTGCGGCAACATCATTTATAGCCTCATAAATTACATCATATCGCTTTACGTCAACCCTTTCCAATTTTCTTGTTTCCTCGGCCTTTGGATCAATCTTGACATGAAAACCTATTATAACAGCGTTAGCGACAACAGCGAGCATAACATCGCTTTCATTGATATTCCCGACGCCGACATGAACTGTCTTTAGCTTAACCTCTTCTGTGCTTAAATCCTCTAAAGATCTCTGCAGGGCTTCGACAGAACCCTGGACATCCGCTTTCAATATTATCTTAAGTTCCTTAACACCCCCATCTTTTATCTGCTGATATAAATGCTCTAAGCTAACCCTCTGGGATGCGCGCAGATTCTTCTGCCTTTTTTCTTCTTGCTTCAGAAGCGACAAAGTTCTAGCCTTTTTCTCGTCTTTAACGACGAAAAATTCATCACCGGCCTCCGGTATACCGGCTAGACCAAGTACCTCAACAGGCGTAGATGGCGGGGCTTCGGTAACGCGCCTGCCTTTATCATCCATCATTGCCTTTACCTTTCCATGATACAAACCGCTTAATATTATGTCTCCTGCTTTCAGGGTTCCATTCTTAACAAGCAATGTTGCTACGACGCCCTGCCCGGGGGAAAGCTTTGCTTCTATAACTACACCGCGTGAGCGAATGTGCGGATTGGCCTTTAACTCCAAAATCTCTGCTTCCAACAAAAGCATTTCTAAAAGATTATCAATGCCGGCGCCGGTCTTGGCGGATACCGGTACCATTATGGTTTTGCCGCCCCATTCTTCCGACATTAAATCTAATTCAGAAAGCTGTCTCTTTGTTTTATCTATACTTATATGAGGAAGATCGCATTTATTTATCGCCACCACTATAGGGACATTGGCGGCGCGTGCATGATCTATGGCTTCTTTTGTCTGCGGCATAACGCCGTCATTGGCGGCAACTACCAATACAACGATATCGGTTGCGTTTGCACCTCTGGCCCGCATAGCAGTAAATGCTTTATGACCAGGGGTATCTAAAAAAGTAACAGAGCCTTTCTCCAAATTGACTTTATAGGCACCTATATGTTGGGTAATGCCGCCTTTTTCTTTTGCTACAACCTTTGTCTTTCTTATATAATCGAGAAGTGAAGTCTTGCCATGGTCGACGTGCCCCATAAATGTCACAACAGGGAATCGCGGCACTAGATTCACTTTTAATTTATCTTCCTCTTCTTCCTCCTTTATGAGTTCCTCTTCAAGCGTTTTCGCCTTTTTAATCTCATACCCATAGGTCATAGCGATTTCACCCGCTATGGCCTCCTGGAGATTCTGGTTTATACTGGCGAAGATGTTTTTCTTCATCAATTTTGCAATCAGCACGCTCGGTTTTATTCCCAATTTTACAGAGAGTTGTTTAACAGTAACAGGGATCTCGACTTCCAGTATCTTAAGAGAAGGAGGTTTTTTAGGCTCTACCGTTACCTTTTTCTTAACCCTGTCTTTCTTTTCTTTCTGAGAAACGCCTTTTAGCTCCTGACGGATAATCCCGGCAGTCTCCTCATCAAGGGCACTCATATGCCCCTTGACATTCACCTTTAGAGCCCTTAATTTCTCTATCAATTCCTTGCTTGACAAACCCAACTCTTTTGCTAATTTATGAACGCGTATTGACATTTTACCCTTTCGTAACCAGTTCTTTTGCTGATGCTATAATCTTCTCGGCACCCTTTTTGCCAATGCCTTCTAATTTTGTTAAATCTGAGACGCTAGAAGCAGCTATTTTGCTGACTGTATCAAATCCCGCTTCTTTTAACACCTTCTCCGCTTTTTTACCCACACCTTTTAGCTTTGAAATAGTTATTATTTTTTCTTTTTTCTCTCCCTCGACTTCGCTCGGGACTCCCTTCGGTCGTTTTTTTACCTTCTTTTTCGCCTCCGTTTCGCCCCTTATGTCAACCTCCCAGCCTATGAGCCTAGAAGCGAGTCTTACATTCTGGCCATGCTTACCGATTCCGATTGAAAGCTGATCATCTTTTACTATCGCTTCGATTCTATTAAATTCTTTATCTATTTTTACTTTCTTAACTTCAGCAGGACTTAGAGCGCTCTTAAGATATGTCTCGATATTCTCATTCCATCTGACAATATCTATGCGCTCGCCGTGAAGTTCCCTGACTATATCCTTAACCCTTGAACCTCGCATACCGACGCAGGAGCCCACAGCATCTACCTTTTCATCCTTGGAATAAACAGCTATCTTCGTCCGCTCACCACCCTCTCTCGCTATAGCCCTTATTTCAACAATTCCTTCCATAATTTCAGGAACTTCCAATTCAAATAATTTTCTGACAAAGTCAGTGCTTCTCCTCGAAAGTAAAATCCTGGGGCCGTGCGAAGTCTTGTTAACCTCCAATATATATGCGCGAATCCTATCGCCCTGATTGTATCTCTCTTTGGATACCTGCTCAGAACGCGGGAGAATAGCTTCTGTCTTTCCTAAATCTACTATGATATTGCCCTTTTCAAATCTATGGACTAATCCGCTTGTTATGGTCCCTACCTTTTTATGATAATCTTCGTAAATAACATCCTTTTCTGCCTCACGGATTTTCTGTATTATAACCTGTTTAGCAGTCTGCGCAGCAATCCTTCCGAACTCGTCTGAGGCAATCTTTTTCCTGCCAGAAAGCACTTTTATATCGCCCGTTTCTCTATCCACCTTAACGGAAATATCCTCTTTATCTTTACCCAATATCTTCCTTGCGGCACTTAACAACGCTGCTTCTATGGCTTCAAAAAGCACCTCTTTGGATATACCTTTTTCTCTTTCCAGGGAATCCAGTATTGTTAAAATTTCTTCATTCATAACGTTATTTCTAGCCTCGCCTTTGCTATTTTCTCGCGCGGAATCTCTGTAGAAATCCCCTCATTATCTTCTACCACAATCGTAGATTCACATATTCCTAATAATTTGCCAATAAACACATTTTTGCCATCGATAGGCGCATAGGTAGTTACTTTTATATATTTATTTAGCGCCTGTTGGAAATCCTCATCTGTCTTCATTGGCCTGTCAATCCCCGGAGAAGAAACCTCCAATACATAATGCTCATCCATAACATTTTCTTTATCTACGACTTCGCTTAATTCATTGTTTACTTGACTGCATTCATCTATTGTTATGCCGTCTATTTTATCTAATAAAATACGCAAAACCATTGTCGAACCTTTTCTTTTATACGTAATATCTACGATCTTGATTTTTCTTCGTTCTGCTATGGGCTTTAGAATTTCCGTAACTTTATTAACTATATCCATATACAATAAAAAAAGTGGGCCCATTCAACCCACTTTCCCTCCTTATTTAAAAAAGTGTAAGGTTATATTACTATATTTATACCTATGCTGTCAAGAAAAAAATATCCCTGAAAAAAATATCCCCGCTTTCACCTTGTGACCCCGCAGGAAACTTGCAACATCCATTCTTTTGCTTGCTTCAAGTTGTAGTTCCAAAATTTTTAATTTTCCATTACCTGTTCCTATTATAAGCTCATCGCCTTCCGTTTTAACAACCTCTCCCGGCTTTCCGGTCTTTTGGTCTAATACCTCTGTCTTCCATATTTTTAATATTTTCTTATTAAATACTGTATATGCTCCGGGCCAGGGAATAAGGCCTCTTACTTTATTGTGAATCTCGGCTGCGGTTTTTTTCCAGTCAATGAGTCCATCAACTTTCTTTAATTTTCTCGCATAAGTAGCTTCCTTCGAGTTCTGTTTTATAAAGTTCGCTTTGTTATTTTCTATATCTTCGAGAGTGCTTAAAAGCGAGTCTGACCCAATTTGTGATAATTTTCCCTCCAACGTAAAGGATGTATCATCAGGGTTTATATCTACCTCTCTCTGTAAAATAATATCCCCTTCATCCATCTTTTCGTTCATCTTAATAACGGTAAGGCCCGTTTTTGCTTCTCCATTCATTATCGCCCAATTTATTGGAGCTGCGCCTCTATATGCAGGCAGTAAGGAGGCGTGTAGATTTATTGAGTAAATATGAGGAATCTCAAGAATTTCTTTCTTTAGAATATGGCCGAATGCAACGACGAGGAAAATATCCGGATTTAAGGACGTTAACTTATTTATAAAGGCTTCGTCCAATTTCTCCGGCTGTAATATTTTGAGCTTAAATTTTGCGGCTGTTTTTTTGACCGGAGATACGGAAAATTTTAGATGTCTCCCTTTTCTTCTATCGGGTTGAGTTATAACTGCAAGGATTCTATGATTCGAAGAAATAAGTTTTTTAAGACTCAGCACAGCGAATTTTGAAGTTCCAAAGAATACGACATTCATATAGCACCTACACTGACATCGGGTCTACATCAACAGCCATGAGCACTCCGCTTGGTTTCCTAATCTTACTCAATGCCTTTTTTAAAGAAAACGACATTATACTACGGTTTTTGCCCTTTAACAATATGTTCCACCTGTAATATCCCCTTATTCGCGCAATAGGGGCAGGCGCGGGTCCTGTTACTTCAATATCTTTCAAATTCTTTTTTAATGCCGAGGCCAAATTCAGGGCTGCTTTCTGTGCCTTTGATTCATTCCGCGAGCGCATGGTAATTCTTATTAAATAGTAGAAAGGAGGAAACTTTAAATCCTTTCTTGATTTAATCTCCGTTTCGTAAAATTTTTCATAATCGTGTTTTGAGGCATTCAAAATGGCATAATGGTGCGGCGCATAGGTCTGCACAATAACATCTCCCCCTTCTTCACCTCTGCCGGCTCGGCCGGCAACCTGGGTAATAAGGTTAAAAGCCCTTTCGCTTGCCCTGAAATCCGGTAAATTAAGCGTGACATCCGCATTTACAACGCCGACCAATGTTACCTTTGGAAAGTCCAGGCCTTTGGCAATCATCTGGGTGCCGACTAAAATATCTACATTATGTCTTTTAAAATCCTCTAAAATCCTATCATGAGAGCCCCTTTTTACGGTAGCATCTGTATCCATACGGCTTATTCTGGCCTGAGGAATTAATCTCGAAAGTTCTGATTCTACCTTTTCTGTACCTATGCCGAAATACTTAATATAACTACT
>SDBU01003705.1_pt1 | contig 19285 bp, 22 predicted proteins | sample 2277071 | NCBI WGS metagenome assembly SDBU01 (sample SAMN10397929, study PRJNA504765) | marine sediment metagenome | isolation source: marine sediment core GS08_GC12, 126 cmbsf | place: Arctic Ocean: Gakkel Ridge, Loki's castle | collected 2008 | reverse complement strand
GGCATAAACGGGGACATTGAGTATATCTACTGGGTGGAGTGGGATGACATGCCGGGTATACCTGTAGCCATTACCGATAATCGCATTGAGCCAGTAGAGGATTAAACATGAAGCGACACCCTGAGGGCATAAGACTGGGGCAGGGAGAAAGGAGTGAATGATGAAGTTAGCTATTGCACAGATGGCCTTGGGGGTGCTTATTGTGGGTATCGGCGCTGTTGGTCTTTATTGGGTTAATGCATCCGAGCCACTGACATATGTAGAGTCTTATTCTGTTTTATTTCTCACTTTATATTCTTGCGTGGGTATTTCTGGTACGCTCGGTCTAGCGGTGCTTGGGTGTGGTATAGCACAATTCCTAAAAGCAAGGAAGTGAGGATTAAAAATAAAGCGACACCCTGAGGACACAAGGGGGGTAAGGAGGTGATTGCAATGTCAAGAAAGGCTTTTCTTCTAATCCAAGCAGAGGTAGGTAAGACTAACAAGGTTATTGCCACTCTGAAGGGGATAGAAGGGGTGAGAACAGCTGACCGTGTTACCGCACCCTATGATGTTATCGCTGTAGTCGAGGGAGAAAGATTAGACGAGATTGGCAACATAGTGACTGGAAAGATTCAGCGCGTTCCCGGTGTTTCCCGAATAGTCACCTGCTTGGTAATGTAAATGAAGCGACATCCTGAGGGCAAGAAGCTGAACTTCCGCAAGATGGGCGAGGGAGAAGCACTATACAGCATAGGGGCGCGTCCAGCGGAGAAGAATGGCAAGAAGGGCATGACTTTGGGAGGTCTCTTTATTGAGGCTTCGGATGATAGGCCAGATGCCATCGTTGCCGGAGATAACAAGAAACACACGGTGAAGGGCTCCAAGAAGTTCCGATGCCACGATTGCGGATGCAAGGTATGGCTGGCCCCAGGCGGGCAGGAAGTACACCATCGGTACCCCGATGTCCCAGTCATATGTATACTCTGCATGATAAAGCGGGAAGAGAAATAAGAAGGCGAGCCAGTAAATATAAAAGCGACACCCTGAGGGGACAAGACTTAGGAGGGAGGAGCACAGGAATGGCAAAAACAAGGACAATCACAATTGAGTCGCCACCAGAAAACACTTTGAGTGTGCAGGTAGTGGCAGGTCTCGTTGATAGGTTCGTTCATACCGCTACAGACAAGGGTGGTTCTTATAGAAGCAAGGAATCCTTTCAAGATGCACTTGAGTCTGCGGTCGCGGTCGCTTTGACTAAGTTCCTTGAAGGTCTTGAGAAAAGGATAATATAAAGCGACACCCTGAGGGCACAGGGGAGTAAGGAGGTGCGAAAATGAGTAAATTCACAGACATACTGGAGGTATCCCCTCTGGCCGATGGGAGGACATGGATTCTTAGAAAAGAGTTTGGATATGATATCGGGAAGGAAGGTAGCGGAAATTCAGTTGACGTACCTGTAGGATTCATGACTGATTTCGCCAGCGTGCCATGGATGTTCCGATGGCTAGTATCTAAGTGGGGAAAACATGGAAACGCAACGGTAATTCATGACTACTGCTACTGGACACAGGAAAATGGCAGGGACAGGAAGAGGTCAGACAGGATATTCAAGGAAGCTATGGAAGTCTCCGGTGTAAAAGCTTGGAGAAAATGGCTTATCTACCTGGCAGTAAGCTGGTTTGGTCGTTTTGCATGGGAAGGAAATATAAAACTAAAAAAGAAAAAATTTAATAGGGTAGCTGCTAGGTTACCAGAGAAAGCTACTGATACGCCGAATTCGCTTCAGGCCAAACAGTAGCTAACAAGAGCCAGTCCCAGTCAACATGCTAGCTTGAGAATGGGTATAATCATTGGGTGCAGGTCAATTACTCATAACAATTTTGGATAATATTTCTTCAACACTTGAGGCATCTCTTCACCAAGATAACGGTACACCTCTGCGTGCCCTTCTACGTCACTGGTCAGTCCATAAGAATTCTTAGAGTATAAAAATACAATAAGTGGGTCTGTTGTTTTTAATGGGGTGTATATTGTTGAGAATTCAGCTTTCTCCTCCCCAGTTAGTAAAGCATAACTATTATGAGCCTGTTCATGGGCTATAACACCTGGATTTACCCACTCTGGTCGTATAGTTAAATGTCGTATACCATCTAATTCATATGTTGCCGCTGGATAAGGAAGTTCTGCATCCAATTCTATTGCTATCTTTGTTTTCCAATAATCTCGGTATTCAATAGGTACATTATAATTTACTTTCCACAAGTCTAAAGTAGCATCCAAATCTACATTGTCAACCGTCTGAGAAGGATTGGAAGGTTCTTCTGGATGCGGAAGAACTAAAGGCCGATTATTTGGTTTAGGTTTAAAAAAGGCTATTATTTTAGCAATACACATGCACATCCCCAAAATTATCGTAATTCGGGATAACCGAGAGATTTAACCGTCTCTCGTTTTCTCCTGCCTGCATTTTACCTTGCTTTAACCGTTCTGGCACGAAACCACATTAATAAGCCCCTCAACAAAGAATATATTCGCGACTTCTGTCTCAGGCTTTACCTATCCTGAACATCTTCGTCCCGCACGTCGGGCACACGCCTTGGATTGCCGGTCTGCCATGTAGAGCGCCTGCCCTCCAAGCAGTTGCTAAACCCTGAGAGCAAGAGCAAAAAGAGGGGCTCCACGCCTGACAACTCGCCGGAGCTTACAACTTTACAATAACTGACGCCACAGAATCAAAATCCAGGCGTTTTTTGGGGGTGGTTAGTGTGGTTTACATCTCATGAAACTGGCGGCGGGATGCCACCTGCCCGATTACGCCAAGGGCAGCACACGGGAGGGGGGTTTCACCCTTCCAAGGAGCTGCTAGACCCTGGAGCCCTTGTTTCCCCTGGCAGAGCCCGCCATTGCACTTAGTAAACAGGACGAACTATGAGGTCATAGATATTTGAGGCAACAACAAGAACAAAAAGCACATTCAGCCATTTAAGAAACCTTAACCATCTCCACCCGGTACTCAACCTCTATCTTAACTGCAGGGCTACCAAACTGTCAATATCAGGGAGACCTACCGACGCCAGAATATCGTGATGGCATCCCACTCTCAACAAGCCAGGAGAAGGACAAAGGAGTGAGGGTGATAAACTGAGAATAGAAAAGCCCAACGCCAAGGTATAAAGTGACCAACCTCACCGATAGGCTTTTCTAAATCGCCTGGCTTAATTAAGGCTTCAGGATAGGGCACTACTTACGATTATCCTCATGTTTGGGACACAACTTTTATCCACTGCTCACCGCCTTCGGGCCACTCAATGCCGGTCCAGCCGCCGGCGTCGGCACTAGTTATCTGCCCCCAGGTATCAAAGGTATAGTCTGCTTTAGGCGCCTGATTAAGATAGTCAACACCGCCGCCCATTAAAGCACCCGAATCTGCTGGCCAAACACTGTTGTCGGCATAAAAAGCCAGCGCCGCTGTCTCCACATTGGCGGCCTCGGTATTAGCGGCTGCCACTGTCCCGGTGCCCAGGAAAGTAGCCAGGTTAGGCACAATTACGGCTGCCAGAATACCCAGGATAGCAACCACTATCAGGAGCTCGATGAGCGTAAAACCTTTCTGGCCGTAGCGGAATTTCAAAAACCTCTTCATTATTAGGTCCTCCTTTCTTTTGAGATTTTTCTGTGGTAGAATAAAAGCGGAATGGAGCAACTCTCTCTGCATTACCTCCTTTCTTAAGCCGAGAGCCGGTGGTAGCGGTGGTCTCGGCTTTCCTTATTTTTTACTTGGGAAATCCCTTAGTCCCGACAGCCTGGGGGTGTCCCATCCCCTTCCTTTGGTCTTTGAGTACCCTTAGGTCCTCTAGAGTAATAAAGACTTGGTTAGCAATACGAATTGGAATCAGCTCCCCCTTCTTAATCCACCGGTAAACGGTAGACCAATTAACACTCAACTCCTTAGCAGCTTGGGGGATAGACACTAGGTCATCCGCAGAAATCGTGGTTTTTGTCCTTGGCTCAACCATACCAATATCTTGGCACACCTCGGGCAGTTTGTCTATAGTAATTTATGGGCAGTACTTTTGGGCGGGGTAATGGTTTTCTGCTTTATTGTGGATATTTTAGCAATAGGGCTTGACAAAATGCAATTTCTGTTTTATAGTGTTATATAGTGTGCTAGATAAAACTATAAATGCTCCTGGGAGGTCGAGTTTTGGTTATGACAGATATGAGGGCGGCAGTGGTCGGTGAATCGAACCGTACGACGGTCATGATTTATCGGGAAACCAAGGCTGTCTTAGATTCAATCAGGCATCCGGGGCAGAGTTACGAGGGTGTGATTCAAGACCTCATCAAGTTTTGGAAAAAGGAGCACGGACTTGAGGAAGGAGAAAACTAAGAAAGACCTGTGGGGCAGGCCTTTCCAGGTGGAAACAGGTAATGCTATATAACGCTTATTATTATTCTAAAGCGATTCTGAAGATAAGTCAAGTAAAAAGGGCTCAGAGACCCCAAGTGGGGGTGTGCTTGTGAGCCCTTTGGCTTTATTAAGCTGGCAGGGGATAGGGCTGTGGATATTCGGGCCACGTAGAGTTTTCATCGACCCTCACTGGCTCGCCTCCTTGCGGTTCTTCCCCTGCCGGGAAAGTGGCTGTAAGGGGGTAGGACTGGGCTCTTTGGCTAGTAGAGTTTAATTTTCTTTTTTGCTCGCTGGCTTTTCTGCTTTTGGTTCTATTCCCTTCAGTCGTGGAATTGAAAGGAGGTGATGCGTATGGGTAAAGCCCGCAAGGGGGAGCGCGTGATAAGCGCAAGCAAAGCTTAAGAGAAACCTTGTCTCCATATAAAGGAGGGGATATTAGGTTTCATACTCTCATTTATGGAGACACAAATAATAATCCGAAAAAGGAGTGAATACATAATGAAAAGAAAATTGAAAGGAGTACTGGGTGTAGCCCTGGCGTTCATGCTGGTGGTCAGCCTGATGGCTTTTGCCGTTCCGGTTGCCGCTGCTGACTACGAAGAGAACGACTGGGGCGAGTGGGGCCTGCCCGCTATTGAACCCGGTACCGATGTCGGACCGATAGCGGTAGCCCCTGACGGCACGCTGTATGCTGCCGTAGGTCCTACAGGCATATTACTCACGCTCGAAGATGATGGTACGGGTGTAGCTGAGTTTTCAACTACTGAGCAACACAGCGGCAGCTCCTCCGTCTTCTTGTCCGTGTCCAACGACACTGAGTATGCCGAGCTCTATTTCCCGGTGAACATCAAGGTTGAGGATATAGACCTGGCCAATACAGGGTTCTGGGCCTACTCAACCGCGGGTACCTATATACCGTACATCATGTTTTATATAGAAGGTGGCTTCACCGGTACCTCGGATATTCTGCGCATCAACAATGATGCCGCTACTGTAGCAAGTGGTCCCTACGGGGGCGTTTGGGGTGAGTACGTTGCCTCCACCAGCGGACCCACTTGGCAATGGGAAGAAATAGATACAAGCACCTGGACCGTCAAAGACTCTGGGTGGGACACATGGGCCGATCTAGTAACTAAGTACGGCAGTGAAACCGTTCTCGAAGTCATGGTATCTAACTCGGGCATCACGGCTAGTACCTTCCCACTTAGCGCCTACATTGACGATGTCACCATTAACGGCCTGACCTACGACCTGGAAGGTACAACGGGAACTACAGGCGAAGCTCTGCTTGGTTTCGGCTCAGAACTACAAATGTCCGAGGACGACGGCTATAGCTGGGACGACACCGATCTGGATGATGCCGTCGCCCCGATAGTAGCTATAGCCGTCTCACCCAACTATGAGGAGGACGAGACTGTCTACGTCGGCTGCTCTGACGGCACCGTCTACCGCGTCGAGGAGGCTGGCGATGAGTCGCAAGCCATCATGCGCATCTCAGGTGTTGCTCAGCTGTTCAGCCTGGATGTGTGGACCGATGAGGATGACTACAACTGGATTCTAGTCGGTACCGACATAGATGTCTTCGTGCTCAAGGATAAAACATTTGAGCGCTGGCGGGACCAGGCACTTAACCTCCCCGCCTTTGAGGTGGCTTTTGCCCCTGACTTTGATGACGACCAGCTCATGTGGGCAGTAACCGTAGACGACGGTGACTTCCTGGTTACCTCGACCGTCTCGCCCGGTGACTGGGGGCAGGAAATTGGTGAGGTTGACCTTCCCGTCACGGCCACACCATGGCTGGACATTGGCTTCCCCGATGACTACGACTCTGACCCCGATACCGGCGACACCAACCTATGGCTTGCTGTGAGCGGCGGGGCAGATAGTGGTGATATCTTCCTGATAGAGGGGGTAGATGCCGCTGATGGTGACTCGCACGACATCCCCATGTTTACTGAAATAGGCGACGAAGACGCGGTTGACTTCCTCAGCATTGCCGTATCCGGGGATTACGGCGACGAGGTAATCCTGGCTGGAGAACTGAATAGCCCCACTATCTGGATAAGCGATGATGGCGGCTATAGCTGGGGTACCGTCGATAAGAGTCCCACCGGTGAAAACTTCACGCATGTCATCATGGAGACCGATGTCGTCTGGGACGGCGAGGTCTTTGACCCCGATGACGGTATGGCTTTTGCCTCCACCTTCGGCAATGAGAGTGCCGTATCCAAGTCTACGGATGGCGGTCAGGTCTATAACCAGGTCGGTCTCATTGACACCGAGATTGACGCTATCCTGGACCTGGGCTTCCACCCCGACTTCCCCAGTAATGCCATCTTCCTCATGATTACTGAGGACGATGACTACGACACTTACAGCCTGTGGCTCACCGAGAACGGCGATGAGGACGAGCCGGACTATGAGCGGGTGCTCTGCGCTGGCGCGCCGGGTAACTTTGCAGCTGATAGCCTCAAACTGGTGGAGTTTTCCCAGGATGCTGCTGCCATCTACATCTTCGGTGACGACAGCATCTGGAAGTCCACCGATGACGGCCAGACCTTCCCCACGAGCAAGAAGCGCGATGTCGACGGTGCCCAGATAAACGACTGGGTGATAACCGAGGATGACACCATCTACGCTGCCGCTTCTGACGATGGCTTCTACAAGACAACCAATAGCGGTCTTAGCTGGTCGTCAACTGACGTCGGCGACAGCATGAACTCTATCGCCCTCTCGCCTGACTTTGATAGCGATGAGACCATCCTGCTCGGCGGCTTTGCCGGTGAGGTGCTCATCTCCGACGACGAGGGTGACAGCTTTGAGGACACCGCTCCTCTTGACGGTGCCGTCTTCGTTGCCTTTGACCCCGACTATGCTGACGAGGATAGCGACGGCTTTGAGCTCATCTACGCCGTTGATAACGCTGACAATGCTATTCAGGTCGGTGAAGAGGACGGCGATGACACTGACTGGGACGTGCTGGAGGATGATGAGAATGAACTCTCTGTAACGGGTGACTTCTACGGACTGCAGGTCTCCGCTGACCGCGCTCTCTACGCTATCGCCGACGATGCTACGGCCATTGGCGAGTGGACTGAGATTGTTGGCGTGGTACGCCTGCTACTCGATGAGTCCGACAGCCTCTGGGAGTACGCTGACGATGAACTCACCAACCCAGAAGGCCTGTGGCTCACCCCCGGCTCCAATGTCCTGTGGACCATCGACGGTGACGAGCTGTGGGTCCTTGAGGATACCCTCTCCGGTCAGGTAACGCTGGATTCGCCCAAGGATGGCTATCAGAGCGACCTCTTAACGACCATACATATCGCCTGGGACGAGATGCGTGATGCCGACGATTATGAGTACAAGCTCGACGAAATTAGCGGTCTCGGCCTGGATGAAGCTGGTACTACCGATGATACCGACGTAAACGTGTCGGTCTTTGCCAGCTCAGAGTACGACTGGAAGGTAAGGGTAGCCCCGGGTGAACCGTGGCACAGCCGCTGGTCCGACAAGTGGTCGTTCCACACGGCACTAGGTGCACCACCGTGGTCACCAACACTCTACACTCCAGGTGGTACCTGGCAATATAGTGGCCTTAATGTGGAATTGATGCCAGCCTTCAGCTGGGAAAGCGCCAAGAACTCTGACAGCTACCAGTTCGTGCTAGCGGACAATGCCGAGTTCACCAGTCCGCTGGTGAACGAGAAAACGCCCGAATCTGCCTACCAGCTTGATTTTGAGCTGGAGTACAACTCCAACTACTTCTGGAGGGTAATGGCGTACAAGGGCAACACGGCCATCAGCCGCTGGAGCGACATTGGTGCCTTCACCACCATAGAGAAGGCAGTTGCACCACCGGCACCAGCACCACCGGCCACGGTAACACAACCAGCATCGGCACCGATAGTACTACCAACACCTATTCCACCCGCCCTGTTGTGGGTTATCGTGGGTATTGGTGCGGCTCTGATTATTGCGGTGGTTGTCCTGATAATCAGGACCAGGCGACCAGTCTAGTCCTAGCTTGACGGGTAACACCCAAGTCAGATACCCCGAGAGAGCCCCCCGGAGTTCGGGGGGCTCTCTCCTAGTGTCAGGCACATGGATACATAAAAGAAGGGATTCAGAAACTATGGCTCAGGCTTCAGAGACGATTTTTAAGGGGAGGTGGGTCAAGGTTCAGATATATGCCCCCACCTATGCGCTCCCCCGGACATGCGTTGGCCATGTTTACTGCTTTCAGGAGCGCCGGCTTTTAGACCAGCTAAATGATGTCTTTCCGGGCACACTGCCGGGAAATGCGCCCTTCTTGTCTATCCGGGAACCTAAAATCTACTCGCTAAACGGAGGCGAGGAGCTCTTGCGATTTGCCTGCCTTAACAAGGCCAGCATCCTCTTCGTCAGGGAGCTTGAGGACGGCCAGGCCAGGCCTGGGCGTAAGGGCTATCCCTATGTAACCAAGTCGGCTGTAGCCGTAAAGCTTTACCTGCCGTTCTACACCCTGACTGGCCAGATGCACTGTGCCGAAAGGGAGCGCCCCTCCGACGTGCTGAACCAACCGCTGATGTTCTTGCCTCTGACCAATGTTGAGATAAGCCCGTCGGTAGGCAGGAGTGAGCCGGTCGCCTTCATGGCGGTCAACAAGGGTCAGCTAATCCTTTTGGAAGAACTAGAGCCTGCCGAGATGAAGGATATCCGTAAGGGTATTGAATCTCTTTAGCTAATTGTTATAGTTATTAAGAAAGGGAGGTAGAACATGCAAGCCTACTGTGTGAAATGCCACACCAAGAGGGAAATGAAGGAGCCTAAGGCGGTAACCATGAAGAATGGTCGGCTGGCAACTCAGGGTGTCTGTCCCAAGTGCGGTACCAAGATGTTCCGCATTGGCAAAAGCTAGGCAAACATAACTGCCTTTAGTGCGTCCCTCAGAGAAAGGGTAGCGATGACCACCAGAGATCGAATAGAGGACTTGCTCTTTTCCCACCCTTTTATGACCTACCAGGGGATAGGGGAAAGGGCGGGCTGCTCAGGGCAGTGGGTAGGCCAGGTTGCCAAGGAGGCCGGGCGGACCAGGAAGTCTCACCGCTACCGCACGGACATAACCATAGAGAGAGTCCTCGCGCTTTATTATTGTAGTTCCACGGATATCGCCCGAATGCTGGGTTGTCATCCAAATACTGTCACCAGCCGGTTGAGAGCGGCGGGAATCAGCCGAAGTGAGAGTTGCTCCCGGAAACAGAAGCTGTATTGGAGGAGGGTAAGGGGAGAGCTAGAGTAGCCTGGCTTCTTTGGTTTATCGGCTGGCTAAGCTGGCTAAAACGGCTCTACCGATTCTTAACCAGTGTTCGTCAAAGTATCTTACCCCGGCGGCATCTACCAGGGGTGGTGCCGGCAGAATACCTCGCTCAATGCGGATATCCATCTGGTAGCGGCTAAGGCCAAGCTTGTGGCGAACTTCCGGAGCCGTCATATATTTGCAACTCAACTCTAATTTAGGCGTTGGCATAACCCAAAACTAACACAGGGCTAGCAGTTTGACAATCCCCCATTGGTAATAGTCCTATAGTAATCCCCTCACAAATAGCTGGCATTGTGCTGGCATGACACTCTAACATTAAACTAGCCCAGGACTGGCAGTTCACTGATTCCCCATTGTAATTTAGCAGTCTCCTCTTAAATTGGGTGTCAAACCGCTTGACAAATAGCTTTTATTGTGCTAGTATTTGGTTGTTGATAGTACTATTTTCCTAAGGACTATGGTTGTTTTCTTTTAGGACTATTGTACCATGCCGAATCGCAAGCTAGAGTTAACCCTGAAATACCTGACAGCTCCCCAGACGGGCAAGAGGCTGGGGCTGAGCCGCTTCCAGTTCGATATGCGCCTCAAACGAGGTATCTTTCCCAGGCCCACCTTCACTGATGTAACCGGCGTTCGCTATTTCGACGAAAGCTGGGTTAGCGTGGCTCAATCGATCTTGGATGCCGCGATACAAAATGAGGCGGTGAAAGACTGAATTAAAGATTAAATGAAAAGAGACCTGTTGGCGCAGGTCTCCTCTGGAAAAGGGATAACGAGCGATGGGGGATAACCCATCTCTATTATTCTACCAGAGTTTAGCCTGGTTGGCAACAGAGGTGAGTGGAAATGACCAACGAAGAGCTGCAGAGGATTGGGCAATACTCCGATAAGATTGAGGGCGCCGGGGGTAGCCTTAGCGTCCTCACCCTTAATGAAAGTGTAGATTTGGAGATGCTCATAAAGAAGCGGCTGGATGAGATAAATGGGGAGGAGGAGTTTGCCTATGCGAATGCTTGCCTATGAGAATGCTTGCCCATACCCGTGGTCGGTCGGGTGGCAAGAAAAAATCTAAGAAGAAAGGAGAAAGAGATGAAAAAGAAGCTAATGGCGATAGTGTTGGCGTTCGTTCTGCTCATCACGCTGACCATTGGTATCGGCCCGGCGAGTGCCAGCCTGCCGTCTGCCAAGGCCACGGCGCAGATAGCCGAACTCAACGTGTTCAGTGCTTCAGCCACCAGCGGCGCAGACGTCGACTGGGATAGCTCGGGCGTTAAGACTATCCTTACACAGGAAATCAAGACGGCGAACATGAAGGACCTGTTCATTGATGTCTCACTACTGAGCGGACTATACACCGAGACCAATGTTAAGAGTAAAGGTGGTCAAAAGGACACGTCCGGAGCCGGTGCCGCAGTGATCGTGGCAGTCTTTGTGGATAACGCCATGGTATTTCCAGGATATCCCATAGTCTTCGAAGGCAGGGTTCAAGTACTGTCGGCTAAACTTCAGGGGCTGCTTACATCTACCGACCCTATTTTATTCGAAGAACCTGAGGAAATCGGGCTCATCATCGGGACCCTGAGCGCTAACTCGTTCAACTTCATCGCCCCTGACCTTGTTGCCGGAACGCATACCGTGGAGGTGAAAGCCACAGTTGTGACCGGAGCCTTCAGCCAACAGGGTTCAGCCGCAGCTATAGGTGTGCTCGGTCTCGGCTCGGTGGTTATCGAGGAAGTGAGGATGATCAAGGGTGAGACAGTTGAGTTACCAAACTAGGAATACCTTGTTGAGATGTGGGGCTGGTGCGGAGCACCAGCCCCACGGGTGCCCCCCCACCCAACAAAGGGGGTGATATCTGCTGCAAGTAAAAATGAACGAACGGGCAGGCCACTATGCCCCAGGTCGAGGGGCGATAAGGCCAATCTTTAGAAAGGATAATAAAAAATAAGAAAGGAGAAACTAAAATGAAAAAAGTATTATTCCCCATACTGGCACTAGTTCTGGCACTAAGTCTAGCTCTGCCGATGGCAGCCATAGTTGGGGCTGCTCCAGACACAATAACAGTAGTCAGCGATGATTCCGGTGCTACCGTCATAACTACGGTCTATAACAAGGCCGGCGGAGTACAGACTACGGTAGTTCCAGCTACCCCACTGACGCCTGTAAGAGCTCAGGAACCCAAGCCATATCCCACTGGTTATGTAACCGAAGGTGCAGAGGTCACGAATTCAGTCTGGGACAACGGAGTCAACTGGTTCGAGGATAACGCCTCTGCCGCCGACTGGATATGGGAGACCGAGCGTGCTGAGGGCCCAGCTTCATATGATGGTGCCGATCCGCTATATGACGCTGATGCCTCCCGATACGGCCGCGTGGTGCTGTTTGAAACTACTTTCGACATCCCGGGTAATCCGATATCAGCAACGCTACATATTGCTGCCGATAACGGCTATGAAGCGTGGGTGAATGCTGGTTCCCACCATATGAGTCCCAGTGTAGGCGGCTCCGGCTGGGAAACTTCAGCTTTGATGGAGTCAGACCTATCCACAAGCGGCTGGCAAAGTTACGGAACCATAGTCATACCTGGCGGAGACCTCATTAACGGCTCGAACACCCTATATGTCCTCGCTGGTAATGAATACTACTGGACGGATGATAGTAGACCCAATTCCCCCATACCTCCATACCGCGCCAGCCCGTACAGGCAGCAGAATCCTGGAGCTGCCATCTTCCAGTTAGACGTTGAGTATGAAGAGGTCAGCATAGAGGTGGAGAAGGACTACCGCTACACCAGCGTAGCCTTCGAGCGGGATAACGACCGTGACGGCCTGTTCAACGAGGACCCGGAAGAAGTAGAAGTTGATAATGACCTCGATGGCCGTTTTAGCGAGGACCCCATCGATGGCATCGACAACGATGGTGATGGCCTAACCGACGAGGACCCGAGTGAACAAATTGATAATGACCTTGATGGTTCTTTTAGTGAGGACCCGGTCGACTTCCCTCTAGGGACTGACCTGGGCAACCCGCTGCCAACGGTTGCTGCAGATACTTATCAGCTTGAAGCTGTTATTCACCCTAAGAACAGTAAGGTGAGAAGCTACAATCCTGGCCAGTACTATGCCGTGTCCACGGTCACTGTCCTCTCAGATGTAGAAACGCTGACAATTTTTGAGGACTGGAGCGACTGCGCTGGCATAAGCGTTCTCAACCCTAAGAAGGGTGGCGGTAGAGTCGTCATCGTTCAGGTTGGCGGTGAGATTAACGGTGTGCCCGTGCCTGATCCCCTAGCGGCCTACCAGATTCTCGACGCCGACTCGGACGAAGTAACGGTTGTTGGCACCACTGCTACAGCCGTGCTTGAGGATGTTAAGGCTGGCACAACCATCCTGATGTACGTGAAGTTCGGACCTGGACTGAAGGGCGAGACTTGGGCAGGGCCATATGGGCCATGCGAAAACTTTAATGGTGCTTCGGTTGTCGCAGATCCCACCTATCCCGAAGACTTTATAGTAGCCAGTGCAAACCTCATAGTGGTCGCGCAAGACTAGGACGGTCTAAAAAGTTACTTTCTTTGGGGGGAGCCTCTTCGGGGGCTCCCTCCCCGGTGCTAGTTTAATGAGATTAAGGAGTTACAAAGGTGAATCGGGATGAGTATCAATAAAGAAGACAACATAAAAAGGTTACTTCAAGCAGTATATAAGCCGGCAGTTCCCTGTCCTGAGTTCAAGGAGAGGCTGCTGAAGCGTCTAGTTAAGGAAACAGAGAAGGGGAAATTGCTTCAGCCTGGTGAGGGTGAGAGTGGTAACCACTCCTAGCCGCGATGAAGTAGTTACGTTGGCAGAGACCGGCCTTACCAATGCCGAAATCGGGCGCAGAGTGGGCATAACTAGGGAGCGGGTGAGGCAAATTCTCAATCCGAGACCACAAAGACCAGACCTCAACTCTAAGGTTATGCTCACCACAAGCGAGGCAGCTCAGCTGCTCAGGCTGCATCCTAACACGGTAAGGCGCTGGAGCACCCAGGGGGTACTAAAATCATACCGTATTGGCTCGCGGGGTGATAGGAGGTTTAAGCGGGAAGATGTGGATGACCTTCTCAAGGAGAGAGAGTGCTAGTGCTAAAGACTAGGGTTTTTGGACTATGGGACGAGAAGTGTCCGGGTAACAGCAGCATGTCTCGGTTAGCCTAGGCTACGGGAATATCGCTAGCCCATCTTTACCGTGTGCGCAGAGGTGACCGTAAAATCACGGCAACCTTCATTGTTGGTGTAGCAAAAGCCTTTCCTGAATACAAGCTTGATGACCTTTTTTATATTCAAAATTCAAAGGAGAGACTATGAGTAATGAGCACCTAGGCAAAATACTGAAACAGCAAAGGGTTATGAGCGGGCTGACACTAGGGCAACTTAGTAAGATGTCAGGTGTATCCCCGTCACACCTCGGTCGCATAGAAAGGGGCGAACGCTCCCCATCGGCCCATATTCTACGCAAGATTGCCCAGCCTTTAGGCTTTGAAGAGAGTGAGCTATTTACCTTTGCTGGCTATTTGTCCCCTCAGTCCCAGACCACGCCTGAGGACAAGACAGACATTAGGAAGCTAGACCCTTATGTAGCCAGGGTGTTATCTGAAGAGCCTGTTGAGGTGCAGCGGACTGTCATCGCAATCCTCAATATCTTGAAGTCTGTGGCAGGGGGTCTTTCTAGGAAGTGAAAACAGGTAATAGGCGGGCTCTGCCAGGGGAAACTGGGGTGCCAGGGGTCTTCTCAGCCCAATGGCTTAAATAATCTCCTCCCCTCCCGTGAGGTGCCTCAGCTGTAATCGGGCAAGTGGCATCCCGCCTATCATAGATAGCAGATGATAGACGGTAATGTATCCTGGAACAAGAGACATAGAATCAGTGGGACAAAAACAGAAGGGGTGAGCTATGCCTCGTAGGTGGGGTGGTAAGGGTGTGAGGGTAGCCAAGTGCCCAACCGGGCAAGAGTGGTGCTATCCTTCCTGCCAGTGGCGAAAGGGTAAGCGGTGCTACTTCGGTAGCAAGTGGGGTAGGTGGATACCTGAGTTGTTTTCTAGGCGGGCTCTGCCAGGGGAAACTGGGGTGCCAGGGGTCTTCTCAGCCCACTGGCTTAAATTGTAACCTCCTCCCCTCCCGTGAGGTGCCCCAGGGGCAATCGGGCAAGTGGCATCCCGCCTGCCAGTTATAGGAATAGATAGCACATGACAGAACGCAGGGATAGTAGGGGGCCGGCAAGAGCACCTGTTGTACAAACAGGAAGTCAACTGCCTGTTACAAAGGGTCTATCGTGATTGATATTATAGGTAAGCTTTTGCTCGAAAATGGGAGAAAAGCTTAGTTTCCTCTCAGTATGTCAACGGTGGTAGATATTTTTGCAAGGGGGGTAAACAATTTTCAGTAATTTCTCAAAAATTGCCACTAAAAGTATTGACAAAAATACTACTTAGTGCTATCTTAACTACTGTAGTGCTACGGTAACTCTGATGAATGAAAAGCCTGTTAGAAAGCCTCGCAATGTAAAGATAGATCCAGAGGCTCTTCATAGAGCTCGGGTAGAAGCTCTACGTTCAAAAAAGACTTTGGGGGAGTGGCTTGAGGAGGCAATAGACGAGAAGATTGAGAGGGAACAAAAGTAGCCAAAATAGAAAAGACCTGCGGGGGCAGGTCTTCCGGGGAGTGAAAACAGGTAATGGTCTTATTTGATTGTTTTTATTCTAAAGCAATCCTGAAGATAAGTCAAGCCGAAGGGCTCAGGGGATCCAGAGTGTGGGTGTACCTTTGAGCCCTTTTGCTTTATTAAGGTGGTGGGTATTGAAGGATGAAGGAGGTGATATGCCTATAACACTGGACTATAGGGAAAGACCTATGGACGCTCGGGAAAGACCGATAAATATACAAATCTAAAATAAAAAAGGAGTAAAAGATGAAAAGGAAATTTGGTCTGGCGATACTGCTAGTACTGGTGTTGGCACTATCAAGTCTGTTTGCCTTTGGCGGGGTATTTGCCAATCCAACCAATGAGGTGCCTGAATGCACTTTGGGCGGAGCTACAGGTTCATGGACCACCGACATACCTGCATCGGAGAAATCCCCAGGCAAGATTCCTTCCAATAAGAAACACTCTGATATTTTCTTTGGGCAAACCATGGATAACGCTTGGTGGCCGACTAGGCATACAGTCTTTGTTATTCAGCCTGAAGATGGATACAAGTACGTTGGCACAAAAGCTTACATCTGGGGCTTCTGGACCGGCCTGAACGAGAAGGGATTTGGCTGGGTTGGAGCAGCTTTAGGTGGCAGAGGCACTCCTGACCCGGACGGAATCGGCAGATTTGATATTGGCCCACTACTTTTGGAGAATGCTGCAACTGTTGATGAAGCAATTGCACTTCTTGAGGCCAATCCACGGGCTAGTGATACTACCTGTAGAAATGTCATTTTGGGTGATGCTGAGGGAAATATGGTACTGGTAGAAATCCGCTATGACTCCATTACCGTTGAGCCCCTCATAGATGACGGCTATGTGGTACGAACCAATTTTTACCTATCTGAGGGTATACCAAGTAGCCACGAAAGATACGAAAGAGGTAATCAATGGTTTGAGGACGCACAAACTCCGCTCACCATTGAGGATTTCTTCGATTTCTTTTCTTATGTCTACGAGACTCGCCAAGATAACGCTCGGAGTGGCCCAGGTAGCACTGGTATTATTCAGCCGAAGGCACTTACATACTGGTTTAGTTATGGAAATCCCGGCGGCAACTTGCCCACTAAGGAACTGGAGCTCCGCCAGCTAAACCAAAACATGACGTGGGGCACATACATCCCGTTCTATCTTCCAGAACTGACTCCAGGCCAATATACAACGGAGCTTGGCCAATTGACACCGCTGGGTGTGCAATATTTGATGTCACACTTCTCTTCTGACCAGCAGAGTCCTCCTGCTTGGTTAAAGTACCAATCAGAGGACTCCCTACTGCCCTTCTACAAGCCGGCAGAAGATATTGTGTCACCTGATGGTTACGCACCTAAAGAGAATCCCTTTGGCCCTGGCGGAATGATCGGAACCTGGACAAGAAGTGACGGCTTTATACCATACGAAATCCCGTAGCGACCAAGCCGGGTATGCCTTAAGAGCCCCTCGAACTTCGGGGGGTTCTTAAGACGCTAGAAGGAGGTGATGCCTATAACACTGGACAATAGGGAAAGACCTATGGACGCTCGGGAAAGACCGATTTATATAAAAATAAAAAAGGAGTAAACGATGAAAAGGAGTTTTGTTATTTCATTGATTCTGGTGGTGGTACTGGCATTGTCAAGTCTGGTTGGCTGTCAAGGTGCAGTTACGAAGCTAAGCGTTGAAGACATATCTTGGCCAGCCACGAAGGCTGACCCTGAAGGGATAGGCTGGCTGGATGAAGAGGCCCCTATCAAGAATCCGCCTGGAACGCTAAGCTTTATCGATCCAGACAAGCCGCTAACACCGAGTATTATGCCGGTTTACTTCTTGAGTGGAAGCGACTATGAGATGGGCTATCAGTATGGATACCAGGCTGCGCCCTACATGAACAGCTTTATTGACCACCTGTGGGCTAAATTTCTGGCTCGTGACTATGCCAATACCGTGGAAAAGCGCGACATCATACTCAAGGGATTTCAGTATTGGGTCTTGGAGTACATGCCGTATATGGTAGACATCATGATTGGAATTGCGGATGGCATGACCGATGCCGGCTACCCGACGACATACCCTGAAGTCCTGATGATGCAATGTGAGTGGGAGGCTTCTCTCGATCCAGATGACCCCGTAACGAACTATCCTTCGCCCATCGATGATTTGCCGCCGGCGTGCAGTTCTTTTACTGCATCTGGGGATACAACCACTGATGGTCAGCTTGTCTTCGGTCAAAGTGCTGATGGCACCCCATTCAAACACGAAGGCACCATGGTCGTCTTCCCTGAGACAGGCAATAACTACATAGTCGACGGGGAAATCGGTGTAGTTGGCTTAAACTACATGGTGAATAGCGCTGGGGTGGTTCTGGGGCTAGGGGCGAGCGGTTCTAGACGCGATGAGGATTATCAGTATGGTATAACCATGCCCTTTGCCTTTGCACATCTCGCCAGATTCGCCGACACTGCAGAAGAAGCGAAAGAATGGCTGCTAGACGCTCAGCATTCTTGGGGGACGAACTATATCATGGCAGACCCGAGTGGTGATATGTTTGTTGTTGAGGCAACCGCCGCCCTCACGCTTGAAAGAGAGCCAGGTGACTATGGAGAAACAGGAAACTGGCTAGTCACTACGAATTTCTTCTTGACTGAGCTGTATGAGCTCGCACAACAGGGAACCGGCTCTTTTGGTCGATATGATTTGATTTCCGGTTTGTTCGCAGAGAACGAGGGTGATGTGGACCTAGACTTCGCCAAGATGATCTTTCGCAATGAGCCGGTTTTGCGTACGTCGAGCAGAATGGTTCGTCTTGCAGTGGTTGAAGAGGATAGTTTCCTGAGTTACACCTGTACGGGACCAGCGTGGAAGGTTGACGGGTTCAGGTCTATGCCCATAGAGCCCACACATTCATTCTATGAGATCAACCTACAGGACTCGCCAGAGGCAGTGACCAAAAAGGCAGAGCGTACAGCTCGTAACTACATTGGGATGGCAATGACTGAGATGAACAAGCTCGACTATGGTGACCGCGAATATGCAGTTCTGAACGAAATATTTACGGAAGCGAAAGCCAAGTACTACGAGGGCATCAATCTCAAGAGAAGTGCCCAGGTAACCGACGGCAATGAGAGCTTATTCAACTTCAGTAAGTCGATGACAGCCTTCACGGTATCGCATGCCCTTTCAATGCAGGTCTACAATGCAATTGCTGGAGTGCCATTTAGTCCCCACGACCTCAAGAAAGCCGAAAAGAAGGATTAAAGCGAATCCCTTTGGCCCTAGCGGATTTCTCGGAACCTGGACGTGGAGAGACGGCTTTATACCTTTCCCCCTCTCCTTTGAAGTTGAAGGAGAGGGGGACTAAGGAGGTGAGAAATGAGGTAGTAGTTAATCTTTAGCAGACCAAAATCTAAATGAAGGAGTTTTTATTCATGAAAAAGAAGATTTTATTAGGTACGTTAGCGTTGTTGTTAGCCATCAGCTTGGTTGCTATCGGCTGTCCTGCGCCCACACCGACACCTACCCCAACCCCAACTCCCACACCAACTCCCACACCGACTCCGACACCAACGCCTACCCCGACTGAGGGTGAGGTGTTCGAGTGGAAATGGTTTGAACCAGCGCCGGGTACCTGGCAAGACCTGGAAGGGTCGCAAATGTTTATCGATGGGCTTGAGGCGGCTACCGGTGGGCGGGTTAAAATTGAATTGTATCACCCTGGCGAGCACCCCTTTAAGGGCGCCGACCTGCTGACGGCAGTCAAGGAGAGAGACACTGAGGTAACGGGAGTCGCCGGTACATATGTCACTGGTGTAGACCCCAGGCTGTCCGTGCTGGATATAACAATGTTACTACCCGGTGGCGACTTTAACCTATATCTGGAGGTATATGAGGAG
>SDBU01003704.1_pt1 | contig 19296 bp, 15 predicted proteins | sample 2277071 | NCBI WGS metagenome assembly SDBU01 (sample SAMN10397929, study PRJNA504765) | marine sediment metagenome | isolation source: marine sediment core GS08_GC12, 126 cmbsf | place: Arctic Ocean: Gakkel Ridge, Loki's castle | collected 2008 | reverse complement strand
TTCAGCTCTTAAACCACCATTTTCATGTCAAAATCGCCTATCTAAGCCAAAAATACAAGCAATATTCACAACCTTTTATTGTAATATCAAACGATTACCTTGCTCCGACCCCAGCCAAATAGTCCAATATATTTTATGCTTTACAGAATTCCCAGGTGCATTGGTTTATTAGAATCAGGTTTTAGGGCGATTGTCAATCTCAATAGATCCAGGGCTCGCCCTCGGTCTTTGTGGAGGGCTGGCCTGCTGACCATGTCATGGCCGCATCATTCATATGAGGGAGATTCGCGTTTCGAGGATCGAGCCTAAATTCATAGAATATCAATGGAAAAAAGCAAGACCTGACCCTCAATCATTTAACCCCAATCAAAGGTACTGCTTGATAATAACTTATAATCTTATGTACGTCCCCCATTACGTTGGACCTCAGATTCTGCCCTTTCTTCATTTAATGAAGGCTGTGAAGTGTATATTGTTAAGCCATTTAACAAGGAAATCCTCACCGAGGCCTTAAGTGAACTCGGATTTGTTGAGAGTGGGAGACTGAATCGTTAAACAAGATGAATATTGATGGTCTCGTAAAAAGTCTAATTTTTCCCTTCATTGTCATTCCTGCGAAAGCAGGAATCCAGTAATTTCAACTCCTTATGGACTCCCGCTTTCGCGGGAGTGACGTGATCTTCGACTTTTTACGAAGCCGTCAATATTGATTCAGGAAAAATCAATGAACTGATTCGTAATCAGTATTTCGGATTTTTTACTACCTTCGTGTCTCGTCGGTTTGAGGCGGAGCTTCGTTAGTATAGCAATAGATCATAAATTTATAGTATAGGAAATCCCATTTGTTAATAATTATATTAGATTGTTATATAATTATATCTAATTGATATTGAAATAAGTTGGGTTTATGATAATTAAATAGTATAGGAAATCCCATTTTTCTTATAGCGGCGAAGCCGCATTCTATAAAATCGCGAAACGATTTTATAACTTGATTTAAATTCCCACACCTTTTTATATTAGCTCTTGACAGTGTAAAGCTTTATATATATATCTTAATTAATTGGCAACAGTGATGGGCTCTGTCCAAGGTGGTATCTTCTGCAACTGGTTGTAGCACGGCGTGAAGCTTTTGTAAGAGAAGATTCCATGAGACTCCAAGTGTGATTTGTGTCAAATTAAATAGCTTTTGTTAACTTCCAATTGGACTTGGCATCTGACACATAGCAAAATGCTTTCTGCTACAGAAAACACGAACTTCAGAGCCAAGACGCCAACCAAGTTAGGCTGGTCCCCATCAGGGACCTCATAGTAACAAACCGGTTTTAAAGGAAACGAGGGGTCAAGGCCCCGTTTTCCGAAAGGAGGAGCGCCATGCTTGAACTCAAAGTAGTGAACGGACAAGTCTTTATTCCGGGGAGTGGATTTTTTGATCTGGACGTTGGAGTTAATCAAGGGAAAATCACTGTTCTCGCCAGGCCAGGTGATGTCCCGGAGGCCGGTCAGACTGTGTATGCGCAAGGAAAACTCGTCATTCCCGGTGTGATCGATCCCCATATCCACCTTGGGATCTTCAGTGACTTCGACAAGGAATGCGAGACAGAGACACGGGCTGCACTGGCCGGCGGTGTAACCACTGTGGGGGTGTTTATGGGTGGTGGAGAGTCCTACCTTCCGCAGCTCGGTGGGCTTATTGACATTGTTGAGCAAAAGGCCTCCACGGATCTCTTTTTCCATCTGAGCATCTTCACGGATGAGCAGATGGCCGAGATGGATGAATACCATAAGCAATTCGGCGTGACCTCATTTAAGTTTTACATGGCCGGAGTGAAAGGTGTTTTTCCTGGCGTGACGGACGGCTTCATCTATGAAGGATTTAAAAAGATCGCCACAATGGGAGAGCGGGCTACGGCATGCATCCACTGCGAAGATCAATCCATGTTGGACATAGCCTTTGAGAGAGTCTCCCGGGAAACCCCTAACGGTACGCTGGCAGACTGGGCCAACACCGCCCCGAACATGGCTGAAGAACAGGCCATAATTCGGGCCTACTATCTGGCTGAAAAGGCGGGCAACCGACTCTACATTGTGCATATCTCCACCAAGGAAGGAGTGGACCGTTTTGCTGAACTGTGTGAGAATGGCACTGCCAATGCATTTGGTGAGACCACTTCGGCCTATCTTTCAGTAAGCAAACACGATTCTTTAGGACTTTTATGTAAGATGGTACCCCCTCTGCGGGATGAACAGGATATAGAAGGTCTCTGGGAGCGGGTGAGGGACGACACGCTTGCTTCGTTTGGTACAGATAATGTGAGTATGAACCGTGCGATAAAGCAGGCGGAAAAGGGGATGCTGGAGACGATGCCCGGCTATCCAATCCTGCAGACCCACCTGCCGGCCCTACTAACCGAAGGATATCACAAGAGGAACGTACCCCTGGAGACCATCTTGACCAAGGCCACAGCCAATCCGGCCCGGATCTACGGCATCTACCCGCAGAAAGGGACGATCAGCGTGGGTAGCGACGCCGATCTGGTTGTGCTTGATCTGGATAAGGAATGGACCGTGAAGAGCGAGGATCTTTTCTCCTATGGCGACTTTTCCCTCTATGAGGGGAAGCCCCTGAAAGGGTGGCCTTCGGTGGTGGTGAAAGGAGGAAGGGTAGCTTACCAGGACGGCAAGATACTTGCTGAGCCAGGAAGTGGGTCCTTTCTGCGCCGAGAACTGTAGGAGGGATGAGTAAGGAGATATATTCACACCATATTCTTATTTCCCGATTCTATCGGGATTGCCCTTTTGTTCGGTTCCATTTTTGTCGGAACCGGACAAAAAGTCTGCGGCAGTCTGCGGTTAATAGTTTTTATTAAGAGGAGCAGAGATGTACGAGATTCGATTTCATGGCAGAGGTGGGCAGGGGGCGGTACTTGCCTCCAAGATCCTGGCCAAAGGGCTGGTGGAGGAAGGCAAGTCCGTGAAGGCGATTCCCTCCTTTGGCTTTGAACGACGCGGGGCACCTGTGGCAGCCTTTCTGCGGTTCGATGATAAGGAGATCCGGCAGACCACAAATATCTACCATCCCGACTGTATTGTATGCCTGGATCCCACTCTTCCACGGTCCGTGGACATCTTTTCCGGCATGAATCCCAACGGGATCTGGGTTCAGGCCACCAAGAAGTCTTTTGATCAGCTTCAGGTGCCGGAGACCGTTTCCAAGGTAGGGCTCTGCGACGCCTTCGGGATCGCCCTAAAGCTTTTTAGCCGGCCCATTACCAATTCCATTATGTTAGGGGCCTTTGCCAAGACCACCGGCCTGGTTTCCCTGGACTCTCTGTGCAAAGGTATGGAATCGGTGGCCTTTCGGGATGCGGCCCTGGAGAAAAACATTCAGGCGGTACAACAGGGTTACAATGAAACCAAAGTCTTTGATATCAATAAACAGAGGGCGTTATGAGACACCAGGCTCGAAAGCCTTTTGATCAGTCGACTATTCCCAATGATCTCTGTCCCATTGCCACCGAATATGTTGTGATGAAAACAGGTGACTGGCGGGCAGAGCGGCCCGTGGTGGAGCGGGATAAATGTGTCAAGTGCGCCACCTGCTGGGTCTATTGCCCTACGCAGTGCATTGTGGAGAAGCCAAACTGGTTTGAGGCCAATTTGGAGATCTGTAAGGGGTGCGGCATCTGTGCTGAGGAATGTCCGCATCATGCCATTACCATGGTAGAGGAGTTGGAGGATTAACCTATGCCGAAAACGATTGTTTGTGACGGAAACGAAGCAGCCGCCTGGGGTGTGGCCCTGTCCCGCCCCGATATGGTAGCGGTCTATCCCATTACACCCCAATCCTCCCTGGCCGAGTATATCTCACAGTTTGTGGCTGACGGCATTATTCAGGCCGATCTTATGGACGTGGAAGGCGAGCATAGCGTGCTCTCCGTACTCCAAGGGGCCTGTCTGGCCGGTGCCCGAACCTTCACTGCCAGCTGTGGCCAGGGGCTCGCCTTTATGTTCGAGCCGTATTTTCGCACACCTCCATTGCGATTGCCCATTGTCATGTCCATCGTGACCCGGGACGGGATCACGCCTCAGTGTGTGTGGGGCGGGCAACAGGACGCCATGACTGTCCGAGAGGTGGGCTGGGTGCATATGTACTGCGAAAATGCCCAGGAGATCATGGACACGGTGGTCATGGCCTACAAGATCGCTGAAAATCGCGAGGTTATGCTTCCAGTGAACGTAAACCATGACGGAAACTACCTTTCATACGGTGTAGAGAGGGTGGAGATTCCAGATCAGGAGGAGGTGGACACCTTTTTGGGTGAAAAAGATACCAATTGGCATGTGGCCCTGGATCCGGATCGGCCTATGGGTGTGGATCCCCTTACCGGTGGTGCCGGTGGCCCCGGGCCAGCTCTCTTTGTGCGCTATCGCAAGGGGCAGTGTAAGGGTATGCAGAATGCCCTAAGGGTAATTACCGAGGTTCATGAGGAGTGGGGAGAGCGCTTTGGGCGATCCTATGCCCCCCTTATTGAGGAATATCGCTTGGAGGATGCAGATTATGCCATCGTGACCATTGGCAGCATGAGCGGTGCCGGGAAAGATGCGGTGGATCTGGCCCGTGAGGGGGGAGACAAGGTAGGCCTTATCAAAATCAAGACATTCCGCCCCTTTCCGCTTGAAGCCTTGCGTCAGGCCCTGTCCAAAATCAAAGCCGTTGGTGTTGTGGATCGCTCAGTGAGCTTTGGCTGGAATTCCGGGCCTGTGTACCAGGAGCTGCTTTCAACACTATATTTCTTGGATAAACGGTTCCCGGCCGTGAGCTTTATCGGTGGCCTGGCTGGGGCAGACATTACCATAGAACACTTCAAGCGGGTCATTGAGACCACTGGCAGGGCTCTTCGAGGAGAGGTCTTCTCGGAGCCTATATGGCTTAATGAAAATGACTGAAAGACGAGGGAGCAACTATGTCCCAAAGCAAGTACCTGATTGTTGGTAGCAGTCACGCCGGACTATCGGCACTTGAGGCCATTCGTATACATGACACAGAAGGAAGCATCACCCTGATAAGCCAGGAGAAGCACCTGCCCTATTCTCCTACCATCCTACCATATGTGGTTTCGGGGCAGGTAGATGCAGGGAAGGTTTATCTCTGGGATAAGGCTTCCCCGGACCGATATAAGGTTACCTTTAAACAGGGCGCGAAGGTAGTGGGTGTGAACCCTGCTTCCCGCAGTGTGAGCCTGGAATCTGGAGAGAGTCTGGAGTATGAGAACCTGCTCCTTGCTACAGGGGCGGAACCTGCGTTGCCCCCCATTACTGGTCTGCAAGAGACACCCTTCCATGTGTTGCGCACCATGGAGGACGCAGAGCATATGCGCAAAGCTGCCAAAAAGGCCAAATCGGCCATCGTGCTGGGAGCAGGTCTCATTGGCATGCATGCCGCTGAGAACCTTGCCAAAGGGGGTCTTCAGATCACAGTAGTGGAAATGCTTCCTCAGGTACTGCCCGGCTACTTCGATGATCAGGCAGCAGGCCTGATACAGAAGATTTTTGCCGAGCAGGGTCTAAATATTCTCACCGGAAGCACAGTGACCAATGTGGCTGCATCCAACGGAGGCTGTGCAGTCTCCTTGAAATCAGGCGAAGAGTTGAGAGCCGACCTGCTTGTGGTGGCCACAGGGGTGAAGCCGCGCATAGCCTATCTGGCTGAATCAGATGTTGAGAAGGACGAGGGTATCCTGGTCAATGACACCATGAGAACCAGTGCGAGTCATATCTGGGCAGCGGGGGACGTGGCCCAGGCCCGAAGTTTCTTTGATTCGCCAAAGGCGGTGCATGCAACCATGCCCACTGCCGTGGACCAGGGGAAAACAGCAGGCCTGGACATGTCAGGTGATCCGGCACTGAAGCAATACCCCGGCGGCATTCCAATGAATACATATAAGTTTTTTGATCACAGATCCTTTTCCATAGGGCTGGCTAACATTCCTCAATCTGGAGAGGATATGGAGGTGGATCAGATGATTTTGCCTACCAGCATGCAGTACCAGAAGCTGGTATATCAGAACGATCGGCTTATCGGCATATCAAGTATCAACACGATGCTTGATCCTGGCATTATGTATCAACTCATTCAACGACGCGTGGATCTTAGCGAGGTCAAGAAGAGTTTTGCTGCTGCTCCACTGGAGATGGGACGTCTTCTGATGTCGAGAATCTGGGGTTAAAATTGGATGCTGGATACTTGATACTGGATATTGGATGAAACCCCCATATGGCCGAGTTTTTCTTCTCTATCCAGAATCCAGAACCCAGCAGCCAGTATTAGTGAACAAGGAGGGATAAGGCAATGGGTAAGGGCTACAATACAATTGTATGCCATCCAGAGAAATGTGACGGCTGTAACCGCTGTGTGGAAGCCTGTGCCGAGTTTCATTCCGGCACGAAACATCCCGAAAACTCGCGCATCAAATTGACACAGGACAGGGAAACCGACGGCTTTGCATTGCCCCTGTGCCACCAGTGCGGGGAACCCCTCTGTGTCATGAACTGCCCTGCAGGGGCTTTGATCAAGGATATGGACTCAGGGGTCGTGCAATTGGATGAGAACAGGTGTGTGAATTGTCAGCTTTGTACCCTGGCCTGTCCCTATGGCGGCATAACCTACAATACCATCACAGGCCAGGTTATGAAGTGCGATTTCTGCGAAGGAGAACCTGCATGTATCAAGGCCTGCCCCCGTGGGGCACTGGAACTCAAGACCGGTGCCGACCTTTACAACACCTGGGGTGATCTGGAGGATCTTTTTGTCCCGGGCATCTCGGCCTGTCTGGGCTGTAACTCTGAGCTACTCATTCGGCACTCCTTGCGTCTGGTGGGTCCCAATACGGTAGTGGCCACCCCGCCTGGCTGCATCGCCGGCGTAGGGGCCGTGGGCTTTAACGGCCTCACCGCCACCAAAACCCCTGTATTTCATCCCTTATTGACCAATACGGCTGCCATGCTTGCAGGCGCCAGGCGCTACTACAACCGTATCGGCCGGGATGTGACCATGCTGGCCTTTGCCGGCGATGGGGGGGCAGCGGACGTGGGATTCCAGTCACTCTCTGGGGCAGCGGAGCGTGGAGAGCAGATGATTTTCATTTGCGTGGACAATGAGGGGTACATGAATACTGGCGTCCAGCGGTCCAGCACGACGCCATACGGGTCATGGACCTCCACCACACCAGTGGGAACCGTGCTGCGGGGCAAGACAAGGGACGCCAAGCCTTTGCCCATTATCATGGTCATGCACCACTGCGAGTATGTGGCCACCGCTTCCATGGCCTTTATGGAGGACTACTACGCCAAGCTTGGCAAGGCCATAGAAGCAGCCAAGAAGGGGATGGCCTATATCCATGTCTTTTCACCCTGTCCAACGGGGTGGCGATTCCTCCCGAGCAAAATGATTGAGGTGAGCCGTAAGGCGGTGGAGACCAATATGGTTCCACTCTGGGAATATATAAACGAGGAGGGCCTGATCCATTTCACCTACCCGGTTGACAATCCCTTACCGCTGGAGTCCTATCTCTCTCTGGTGGGGAAATATGACCACCTGGATAAAGACCAGACCGCTCATATCCAGGAGACGATTAACAAGCAGGTCGAGATTTTAAAAAGCTTTACCGGCGAAAGACCCGGAGTCCTCAACAGCGAGAGCAAGGGGGTCACATCTCATCAGTTCGTTGTCTGAAAAAAGATACCCATATCCTCTAAACTACCACCATTTTCATTTAATACCAAGTTGTGTAAAGGGCTCAATAAGTGCTATGTTAGGAACTTTTTAAAAGTGAACTGTTTAAAGATTAAAAGTGAACTACCCTTAGATCGCTGTTTTTGACTCTTTGGATATCAATGAGGTTATCGTCACACCAGAATCTGACCTCAGATATATCATTGTTCAAAGGATAAATACGAAGCGTTACTACTTTTCTTGGAGTAGCATTATTCACCTTCAGCTGTAAGTTGTTAATAGATATTCTTCTGTAAGGATCAATGGTTCTCTTTATCCGCAGACAGAAGATATCCTTCACAGATTGAAAAGGTGGTCTCACTTTAAACTCTCTAAACAGAGACCTCTTCTCTTCCAGTGCTCTTTGAAAACGGAAGTAAGGAACCTCCTGGGTTGTTGAATGGACCTGTTTGTAATTGTATCTATGGATTTCATAATTAAGCACCCTTTGGGCCTCTCCTATGTCTGTAACATTATCTCTAACACAGGTTCTTATGAGTCTATCCTGAAGCCATCCATAAGGCCTTTCAATCTTACCCTTGGCCTGTGGGGATAAGGCATAGGTTGCCTTGATGTTACAGTCATGCATCACCTGTTTCCATTGAGGATCAGCCTCATCAGTGAGTGTATAGTGTTTCCTCCAGACAGAGTCTCTGCCTTGAACAAATCTAAAGATTGAGTGAGAGTCTACGTAATAGAGAAAAGGTGAGCCATACTTCAATACTACTGTCTGTAAGGCAAGGATATGGGCCCAGGAGGTCTCTTTCCTCAAAAGGGTGGCATAGAGGATAAAGCGGCTAAAGTCATCTAAGGAGGTTATAAGGTACCACTTCTCTTTAGCAGGGGGTGACCATAGGTGATAGGAGGAATCATGTTGGATTATTTCTCCGATGTAATTGGTTACCACTTCACGGTCATGGGCATTTTTTTTAGGCCTCTTTTTGAGATAAAAGTCGTTCTTCTTAGCCCTATCAATAATGGTGGATAAAGATACTTTCTGATTGTATCTTTCTTCTAAAAGGTTTCTGATATAACTGTAATTGTAATATCTCAATGGTATGTCTTTATCCTGTATCATGTCCTTTTCGATTTGCAGCTCTCTTATAATATTATCTTCGGCACACTGAGGTATTTTTCTAGGTGTGGTGTCTCTGGTGTATTGAATAGAGAATTTATTTGGATCTTTGCGATAGTCCTTTACCAGCGCAAAAAATCTCGTTTTTCCAATGCCTAAAATCTTTTGGATATACTTTCGTTCTGTTTCATTTTTCAAATAGCGTTCAATGAGTTCTTTAACCTGGCTGTCTGTGAATTCCTTATGTATCTGTACCATAATCTAAAACCTCCTTTTGGCTTTAGATTATGTGTTTTCAGGTGTTCACTTTTAAACTGTAAATCTACTAAAAACGGTTCACTTTTAATTTGTAAATGACAAAAATAGAAAAAAAGGTTGACATCTTCCTGATTTTGTGTTTAAAGCCTCTACAGGTTAAAAAAGGAATTTCCTATCACCTAGAAAGGAGGGTGCTGATGGATATTTCACGGTTATCGGTTAGTCAGATCACCACCAATAACTGGAGCTTTGAAGATGCCGTCCTTAACTACTCCTCCTTTGGCATCAAAAACATAGGAGTCTGGGTTGATAAGATAGAGGATTTTACGCCGTCAGAAGTGAAAAATATCTTGGATGAACAGGGCATGAAGGCGTTCAATCTATGCTTCGCGGGCCTGTTTACCGGCGACACGCAAACTAAACGAGATTCTGCCATTGATAACACCAAAAAGACTCTGGAGCTCTCTAAAGAGATCAATGCCGGATTTCTATTGATCGTCTCGGGGCCGACCCTGCCCAACCAGCTGGAGGAGTCAAGGGGCTATGTAAAAAAAGCCCTGGAGACCCTTGTTCCCTTCGCAGAGGATCTGGGCGCCAAGATGGCCCTTGAGGCCATCCACCCCATCGACATCAGCCGATGGTCTGTGGTGGTAACTCTTAGCCAGGCCTTAGGCATTGTTCGAGAATTCTCCTCCTCAAGCCTTGGGCTCCTTTTGGACTTATACAATAGCTGGTGGGAGCCTGAGATTAACGAACTGATCGAACAGATGGGCGGCGATCTTCTGGGTGTGCACGTGGCCGACTGGAATGTCGAAACACTTGGTGTGGACAAAAGGCTGTTGCCGGGCCAAGGCGTCATTCCCTTAGATATGTTGATCCGGAAGGTGGAATCATCCGGATACGACGGTTGCTTCGACGTGGAGATCTTTAACGAGGAGATCTGGTCAAGCAACTATGAAGACACACTGAGAGATATTGTCGCCTGGTTCAATGGGTTGGAGGTGAATAAATAATGGAACATGATGCTGACGTTATCATCATTGGCGCCGGGCACAACAGTTTGACCGCCGCATTATACCTCCAAAATGCCGGTCTTAAGGTCTTGGTCATCGAGCGGTCAGAAGTCCCTGGCGGTGCGGCCAAGACCGGGGATATCGTCGAACCCGACTTTCATCATGATCTCTTTGCCACCAATATCGGCCTCTTCATGGGCTCCCGTGTCTATGCCGACTTTAAGGATGAATTCCACAAAAACGGATTTGACGTTGTTGTGGGCAGTCAGCCTTTCTCCAGTGTCTTTCCAAATGGCAAGTGTATTCGGGTTTACACAGATGCCGGCAAGACCATTCAGGAATTCGAACGTTACTCTCCCAATGATGCAGACTCTTGGAGAGAGTTGATCTCATACTTTCAAAAGGTTGCACCCTATCTCTTTCCTTTCCTCCAGATGCCAATGCCGTCGTTTAAGTCGGCCATGCAGTTTTGGAAAATTTATCGCAAACTCGGCTATCGAGAAATGCTGGATATGGCCCGGGTTCTGATCATGTCGCCGCGGCATTTTCTGGACGAACGGTTCGTAAGCGACGAGGTCAAAGCTCTCCTGTCTCCGTGGGCCTTCCACTTAGGTCTAAGCCCGGACTGCGCTGGCGGGGCAACCTTTTCGTTCCTGGAATCAGCTGCTGATCATTTAAACGGCATGACCCTCTCAAAAGGTGGGGTAGGCAACCTGATCAATGCCATGGTCCAGGCAATTAGGGCAAGGGACGGCCAGTTCATTTTGGGACAGGCGGTGACCGAGGTAGTGGTCAGCAACGGAAAGGCCGTTGGGGTCAAGACAGCAGATGGCAGCACCTATCATGCCAAAAAGGCGGTGATGGCTTGTGTCACGCCCAAACAGTTCATCGAACTGGTGGAACAGAAAGATCTTCCGGAAGGCTTCGTTATCAAGTCCAGGAAGTACCGTTTCGGCCCAGGCACTCTGATGATACACCTCACCCTTGACCGATCTTTGGAATGGGATGCTGCTGAAGATTTGAAAGACTCGACCTATGTCCACATCGCGCCTTACATGTCAGACATCTCCACTACCTACAGCCAGGTTGTTGAGGGCTATCTGCCCAGTAGCCCGCTTTTAGTCGTGGCCCAGCAGTCCCGTCTTGATCCAATTAGGGCTCCGGAAGGTAAGCATGTTTTATGGATCCAGGTGCGGGCCTTTCCACCCCGCCCCAAGGGCGATGCATTGGGCCAGATAAAGGTCGGAAGCTGGGATGAGATTAAAGAACCGATTTGTGATCGGATCATTGACAAGATTGCGCAGTTTTCTCCCAACATCAAGGACATAATCAGGAAGATGGTCGTCTATACACCTCAGGATCTTGAAGATGAAAACCCCAATATATTCGGTGGCGACATGGTTGGAGGCTCCCACCATCTGGACCAGTTTATATTCAGACCGTTCATCGGGTGGTCGAGGTACAAAACCCCCATAAAACGGTTGTATCTGACCGGCCACTCAACCTGGCCAGGCGGCGGATTGAATGCATCCTCGGGTCACCTGGCAGCCATGCAACTATTGAAGGATATATAGCCTGAAACGCGGCCAGACTTGGGGCTTGCTGTTCACAGGCCTTCAAGAGGTATTGATGCCTCTATTACCTGGGCAAGATGTGAGAAGTAGTCCTGATTTTACTGACATGAGAAAAGGAGATGTACCTTCTTTAAATATCAACACCCAATGTGGTCTTAAAAAAGAGAAACTTCGTATACAATAACATGAAAGTAAAAGGAGGTGATGGGAATCTAACTATTAAGACTGGCAATTAAAACAATACGTAAAAATTAAGGAAAGGAGAGGTCTATGGAAAAGAAAGAGATAAAAAAGATTGATCGCCGAAGGTTTCTAAAGTATTCCGCTGCAGGGGCTGTGGCTCTTAATAGTGGCTCGCTATTAACAGGTCTTGTCAGAGACGCATTTGCAGCGGAAAAAGGCCTTACTATCGCTTACACTGCGGATGTCCCATCATGGGATGCCCAAAATTCGGTCTTTCCTACCCCTCAAAGCTTATGGAAATGTGTCTTTGATCAGTTCACGACCCAGAAACCGGATCTAACGATTATACCAGAGATATTCAGCGAATATGGGTACACAGATAAGGCCAAACTGCGCTTCGAGGCAAAGATCCAGAAAGGGGTGAGATTTCATAATGGAGACGAGCTGACTGCTGAAGACGCCAAATTCTCCTTTGATCGCATGAAGAGTGAGGGCATGGTTCTTCAATTTATTTGGGCCGCGATCGAAGAAACCAAGGTAACTGGAAAACACACCATTCGCTGCAAGCTGTCGAGACCTTTTCCTTCCCTGATTGCATGGCTGTGCTTTCTCGGCTCATACGTGTACCCCAAGAAATATTTCGAAAAGGTTGGTCTTCAGGGCTTCTTAAGGAAACCGATTGGATCTGGTTCTTATGCCGTCACAGAACATATAAGAGGGAGCCACCTGAAGCTGAAGGCCTTTGAAGATTACTGGAGAGGTCCTGCCAAGATAAAAAAGGTTACCTTCAAGTTCGTTACTTAACCCACCTCTCGGGTTGCCGAAATCGAATCCGGAAGGTCCGATTTGGCCTTCGAAGTCCCTGTTGAAGAGTTTATTCGACTTGGTAAGAATCCCAATTTAAAAACCGTGGCTCAACCGGTCTCAGATGTAGTGCATTTCTTTGTCAATGATATTGAACCCATGCTGGATGAAAAGGTCCGACTGGCAGCCACTATGTCCATCGACAGAGAGGCGATTGTAAAATATGTGCTTCAAGGCATGGGGGTCCCCCTTTACGGACTGCAGACACCTGAATATCCTGCTTTTCAGCCTGATTTAAAAATACCTTACGACCCCATAACGGCTGAAAGGCTCCTGGCTGTCTCAGGATATTCCAAGAAAAACCCGGTTAAGTTCACAGTTCAAACCACTAACGGGTTTGTCGCAAAAGATTTTGAGGTTGTTCAGGCCGTGGTGGGCATGTGGAAAAAGGTTGGCATCGACGCCAAAATTGAGGTTTACGATATTGCCAAACACTTTGAATTGCGCGCTGCTGACCAATTAGCTCCTATTGCTTTCTATGTATGGGGTAATGCCACGGGTGACCCGGAGAATTCTACGGGACACACCATGTTCGGACCCTCTCCTCATTCGGTATGGGATACAGAGGATGTGGATGCACTCATCGGGCCATTGTTCTCTGAAGGAGACTATAAAAAAAGACTTCAACTATACAAGAATGCGGAATCGTATATTATCAACCATGGAATGGTTATCCCCCTTTATCAACGCAAGCAGCCGATTGTTTATAAAAAGAATCTAAAATTTAAGCCATATGCAAACAATTGGATTCTACCCTATTACATGGAATGGATGTAATATAATAGGGACATCTTAAATCAGTTATATATGGGATCTTCAAGGCACCTTGGATCTTTGAAGATCCCATTCTCTTTTTAAGAGACATCATGAACTTAAAGTATATTATTAAGCGATTGCTTTACATTATTACTACGCTTTTTGGGGTATCAATCATTACTTTTGTTATCTTGCGTGTAATCCCAGGTAATCCCATTGCTATGATGCTCCCGCCTCAAGCCACACAGCAGGACATTATAGAGTTGAAAGCTCAATATGGACTAGATAGGCCGATTCCTATCCAATACGGCATCTGGCTTATAAATGTGGTCCAAGGCGATTTCGGGGTCTCTATACATATGAAACAGGATGTGATGGAATTGATAATGGAAAGGCTTCCTGCCACACTTGAACTTGTTCTGGCGGCCACTGCTATTGCCCTCATTCTGGGAATCTTTATCGGCACCCTATCTATAATGAAAAAAGGCACTTTTGTGGATAAGCTGGGCAGCCTTCTGGCAATTTTGGGACTCTCCATCCCAGATTTTTTATGGGGTCTTCTTTTTATTATCTTTTTGGGCGTCTTTTGGCACATTCTCCCCATTTCGGGCCGAATAGCCTCCACCTATACACTTAAAAATATTACGGGATTCTTCCTGGTGGACAGTTTAATAAAATTTGATTTCAAGGAGTTCTATAGTGCCTTCTTACACATGATACTTCCTGCATTCTCCCTGGCCTTACCCCTCACGGCCATTGTGATCCGTGTGATTAAATCGAGTCTTTTGGAGGTGGTCAAAGAAGACTATATTCTTCTGGCCCGGGTTAAGGGCCTCTCGGAAAAAGTGGTGATTTTTCTTCACGCCTTGAGAAATGCCCTTATCCCCACAACGACCATTGTAGGGGTACAGTTTGGATTTCTGATGGGGGGCACCGTTCTTGTGGAGATCATTTATAGCTGGCCGGGGTTGGGAAAACTGGCCGTTACCGCAATCATCACAAGGGATCTCCCCCTGATTCAGGGGGTCGTTCTGGTCCTTGCCTTTATTGTTATTATCGTGAATCTGATCGTAGATCTGCTTTACACCTTTATGAATCCCAAGATACGCTATGGTTGAAAAATAGAAATGGCTGGTCGAAAGAAAGAAAGATTCGTACAGATCAAAAGATTCCTGACCAACGGGAAGGTTCTTTTTGGGAGCATCGTTCTGCTTCTTTTGGTTTTCACATCCATCACCGCTCCCTTTATTGCTCCCCATGATCCCAATGAGCAGGACATTACAGCGACAAAAAGACCTCCCTTCTGGATGGAGGGGGGGGGCTCAACCCATATCCTGGGGACCGATTCATTAGGGAGAGACGTATTCAGTAGACTTTTGTACGGCTCAAGAGTGGCCATGTTTGTGGCGGTAGTGGGAACATTTTTCGCCGGTCTCATTGGAGTTCCCCTGGCACTGCTTGCCGGATTTTACCGGGGAGCCGTAGACAACGTGATCTCCAGATTCGTGGACATCTGGATCTCTTTCCCTCCCATTCTTCTCTCAATTGTTCTTATGGCGGTACTCGGAACAGGGCTCACAAAGGTTGCGCTGGCCATCATCCTTGTGGATTGGACACGGTTCTGCAGGGTTATTAGAGGAGAGGTATTTAATATTAGAGAGAGAGATTTCATTCTGGCCGCCACGGCCATCGGCTTAAGCAACCTGCGGATCATTGTCAAAGAGGTATTTCCCAATATTGTTCCCCTATTGATTGTCCTGGTCACTTTGGAAATGGGCATTGCAATCATTGTGGAGGCAATCCTGAGTTTTGTGGGTTTAAGTGTGGAGGCCTCCATCCCGGCCTGGGGCCAGATGATTGCCTTGGGAAGGCTCTATATTCATCAAGCCTGGTGGATCATGGTTTTTCCCATGATGTGCATTATCATAAGCGTTTTAGGTCTAAACCTCTTAGGGGACGGGCTTCGGGAAGTTCTGGATCCGAGATTGAAAGTGGTGGGCATGAAATGAATAATCATGATCTGCTGATGATTAAAAATCTAAAGATTTTTTTCCACATGGCCAGGGGAACCCTGAAAGCGGTCGATGGGGTAAGTCTGGATGTGCAGAAAGGACAGATCGTCGGGTTGGTTGGAGAGTCGGGGGGCGGGAAGTCGATGGTGGGTCTTTCCGTTCTTCGGCTCGTCCCGGAAGGGGGGAAAATTGCTTCAGGGGAGATCATCTTCGAAGGTAAGAATCTATTGAACTTACCAGATGCCGAAATGAGGGCTATCCGGGGAGCCGATATTTCCATGATCCTTCAGGACCCTCTCACATCTCTAAATCCTGCCTTCAGAATCGGATCACAGATCGTGGATGTCTTGAAACTTCACAAGGGATACGACAAAAAAGAGGCAGAACTTATTGCTGTTGAGATGCTCCATAATATCGATATTCCGGACCCCGAAAAAAACGTCAAAAAATTTCCCCATCAGCTTAGCGGAGGAATGCGTCAGAGGGTCGTCATTGCCATCGCCTTTAGCTGTAATCCTAAGTTGATTATTGCTGATGAACCGACCACTGCCCTGGATGTGACGATCCAGGCCCAGATCCTGACGTTGCTGAAAAACCTCAGCGTGGAATATCAAACTTCCGTCCTCTTTATCACCCACGACCTGGGCATCGTTGCCAATCTTTGTGACAGGGTGGCCGTCATATACGCGGGAGAAATTGTTGAAACGGCGCAAACCCGCGAATTTTTTGTGAACCCAAAACATCCCTATACAAAGGCCTTGTTTGGATCGATTCCAAGACATGACAAGAAACAGGAGCGCTTTTATAGCATCGAGGGAATAATGGGGACGCCTATTGATTGGCCTGATAGGTGCAAATTCTACCCGCGATGTTCTGAAAAGCTTGAGGGGTGTGAGCAGGCGGATTCTGTGGAATTTGTAACCTGTTCTCCTGATCACCTGGTTCGATGCCTGAAGTACCACTGACAGAAATTTGGAAACTCAGACATTCATAAGCAAAGAAAGCCATTGCATATCCGCATCCCGTCGCGCCTCCCGATCCCGTCCCGGTCTCGGGACGGGGAGGGCGGGCCGAACAACGAATACCCAAAAAGTTAGCTTAAACTTTGATTATTGAGTTTTTGCACGAATGCTGCAGGGTGCATTGAACAAAAAAGGGTTTTCCAATTGAATGATTATCTTGTCAAGACTTCAAACCTGAAAAAATATTACTCAGAAGAGGGAAGAGGGTCCTTTTTTTCATTGGGATCCGGAAAATCCGTTGTCAGGGCTGTGGATAAAATCAACCTTTTCATTCACAGAAACGAAGTCCTGGGGCTGGTTGGTGAAAGTGGTTGCGGAAAGAGCACCCTGGGAAAAACGATTATTCGCCTGGAAGAGCCAACATCGGGAACAATCTTCTTTGAGAACCAAGATATTACGCTCCTTTCCCAGGAAGCGCTAAAGTCCTTCAGGAAAAAGATGCAGATCATTTTCCAGGATCCTTCCTCTTCACTTAATCCAAGGAAGACGGTCTTTGAGACCATCAACCAACCCCTGAAGGTTCATGGCATGGTCTCCGGCAAAAGGGAGAGGGCTGAGCGGGTTGCTGAGCTCCTTGAAAAGGTGGGGTTGGAGAGGGAGCACATGGAGAGGTATCCTCACCAGTTTAGTGGGGGGCAAAGACAAAGGATCTGTATTGCCAGAGCGATCTCCCTTGATCCTATTTTCCTTGTGGCCGATGAGGTGGTTTCAGCACTTGATGTATCCATACAGGCCCAGATTCTTAACCTTCTGGTGATCCTAAAAAATGATCTGAAATTGTCCATTCTGTTTATTTCCCATGACTTGAGTGTTGTCCGACAGATATCCGACAGGGTCGCCGTGATGTATCTGGGAAGGATTGTGGAGGCGGCACCTTCTGAGAATCTTTTCTCTGCCCCTCTTCATCCTTACACACAGGTCCTAATGTCGGCCATTCCTGTCCCTGATGCAGAGATAGGCTGGCATCCCATCATTTTACAAGGAGAGACCCCGAGCCCTTCCCAACGCCCTAAAGGGTGCTTCTTCCATCCAAGATGCCCTAAAGTGTTCGATATTTGTGATAAAGAAGATATTTCATTGAATGAGATTTCTCAGGGTCATTTTGTAGCCTGCCATCTATATAATGGGAGAAGTCCTTTACAGAAATAGATACACCATCAACTTAATGATAAGTTGTTGGGAACCCTTTATGCCGAACCCCTCCATACCAAAAGAAAGAGCAGAGCTTAGCTCCGCTTCGCTCCGCAATTGGAATGATGGAATGATGGAATACTGGAATACTGGGTTCTGGGAAAATGGGACTTTGGTTTAGTGGCAAAATTATTCTTGACACAGAATTTAATGATGTTAGAAGAAACAAAGCTTCCTTTTACAACCAACATTCCAATATTCCATCATTCCATGTGCTGGGCAGAAAATTGTAACCCAGAAATGTCTCTTAATTTCAATAAGTCCTTTGGGGCCTTTGGGGTCGGACCAAGCTATCTCATTGATTGTTCAGGATAAACATCCCAAAAGTAGGTGTTTTCGAGCCTTAAACCGCCGTTTTTGACCTCAAAATCGTCACCATAAGGAGCCTGCGGCCCTAGCCACGGGCCAATACCATCTGCCTAAATTGACCTTTTTGTGCTTAGAAATGCCGTTTTAAGGACGATATCTTTATTCCGGGGACACCTTACTTAATTATTAACAAAAGCCAGACCATTTGATTTGTTCTTAGCATGCGCCGGAAAGGAAGACGCGCTTAAGATTCAAAGTTTCTAAAAGTCATGAGAAAGGCATAGGTGCCAATGCATGCCAAATAGCTCGACTTGACGCTTGTCTGCCTCTGGCAGGCACCCGGTGTTCTGCATCACATTATGGATCAATCAGGCGTTTTGTAAATGGGGCCGGGCGTGCTTAATTGATTATTGATGCCTGCTCTGGCACCTGGTGTTCAAAAGTTATAGACGGGAACGTAGGGTCGAAAGCAACTTATGGATAGGGGTCATTCTTAAACCTTGAATTCTCCTTCCTGGGAATGATGTGACCATGAGATGGTCAGGAGGCCAGCCCTACACCCCGCCACTCCGCCACAAAGACGGCGGGCAAGCCCGCCAGAGGCGGGTAAACCCTGGATCTATTGACAATCGCCCTGAAAACTGATTCTAAGAATTCAATTCTTTGAGATCACAGATTGTGATCTCAAAGAGAGTTAACGTTAACGGGTAAAGTCTTCGTTTGACTTATCTTAAGTCATTAAGCTGCCTGGGTGATACGAAATGAAGGGCTTTACCCCGACCGCAGAAAGCCACGGCTTTAGTCCCGACCTTTTGTGGTCGGGATTACGGCCGGGATGTCGTGCCACTAAGTCCCGCCTTTCGCGAAGCGAATCGGCGAAACTAAATGGTGCCACGGGCTTGCCCGCCAGGAAATATAGCGGGCTTGCCCGTGGGGCTCCACCGGCGTCACAGACAATGATTGGTTTGCATTCCTCTCCCAGCAACCAGAAATTGATAATGTTTGTGGATGGGGCCAGGCATGCTTAATTGACTATTGATGTCTGTGCTAGCACCTGGTATTCAGAAGTTATGGATCGGCACATACTTAGTGCCTGAATGAAAAGTCCATTCAGGCACGATTTTGGATTTTGGATTGCGGATTTTGGATTGAAAACATTAAGTAATTTTGATGGTCTCGTAAAAAGTCCCAAAACCGTCATGCCGGACTTGATCCGGCATCCAGAAGTAATTGAATTTACTGGATTCCGGCTTTCGCCGGAATGA
>SDBU01003703.1_pt1 | contig 19299 bp, 10 predicted proteins | sample 2277071 | NCBI WGS metagenome assembly SDBU01 (sample SAMN10397929, study PRJNA504765) | marine sediment metagenome | isolation source: marine sediment core GS08_GC12, 126 cmbsf | place: Arctic Ocean: Gakkel Ridge, Loki's castle | collected 2008 | reverse complement strand
AAATCGTTTGGGCAGAGGCTCAAATTTGGGGCAGGCGGGGGGAAATTTGTGCCTCTGGGGCCCCGAACGATTTTTCTCGATCGTCCGAAACGCCCAATAAACCTACCCATAATTCGGAAGAGCCATAAATCCGTGCAATTTATGCCCCTGTGCCTTAGGTAATAGGTATCCGTGCCGTTAAGATAGGTAAAATACTCCGTCAGTTTTCAATCAAAAGCGATGATACCTCAGAGCAAAAATCAAATTTCTTAAAATATTTTTAACTTACTTTCCCAAATCGAGTTACGAGAATCACGAATCGATATTAGAGGACTTTTTTCGTATCAAAAGCGCAGGTAGCTCTAATTATAGAGGGGCTACTTTTTTCGCCTCCGGCTAAAACATCACAACCATCGAGAATCAATGTTTTTGAACCTTTATATTTCGGTAATTTGTATTTGTTTCGGATTTCGAACTTCGAATTTCGAGTTTATGCCATATACGCAATACGCGATGCGCAATATTCGCCAACCGTCTTCTGTCAATTGTCATCTACATCTGTCGAGAACCCTCTACAAATCAGCTACTTTTTATGCAAAACAAACCCAATTTCCGAAAGGCCAAAATGAACGTAAACTCGCTAATAACAATGAATTATGAAAATATAAGCGATTGGACAATTGGTGAAAACAAACCCAATTCAAACCCAATTTCTTCAAAGGCCAAAATCGCTTGCCAAAAAATCCGGCCAAACTCACAACCACTAAGTCACAAAATTTGTCTTTCAAGAAGCGATGAGCTTAGATACAATGACTGTTGTCTATTTACGAAAGGATAGCCATGAAAGGGATCAATCGAAGGAAATTCTTGAGCGGTTCAATTGCAGTCGGGGCCGGTCTTGGCAGCGTAGTACTGGCAAAAGATACAAAAGTTAATAATGCACCGGGAGCTGTAAAAGATGATATTTCTATCGCTCAATGGGCCCTGGTTCGTGAAATACGAGAGGGCAAGTGGAAGACTCTGGATTTCCCAAAAATTGCCAGGGAGGATTTTGACATCAATGGAATTGAGTTCGTCAGCACTCTGTTTGAGCTGCCGACCTACTCCTACCTGCGGGAGCTGCGACGCAATGCCGAGAAGTACGATGTCACGATGGTCCTCATAATGGTGGACGACGAAGGAGAGACATGCGCTCCCAGCGAGGCCGAACGAGTCCAGACCGCCATAAACCACCGTAAGTGGGTGGATATAGCGAAGTACCTTGGCTGCCATTCCATCCGGACCAATTGCCGCGGCCCGAAGGGTGCCCCTAAGGATCAGGCGCTTGAGTGGGCGGCCCACTGCTATAATCTTCTGCTGGAGTATGCTGTACCTGCCGGCATACGTGTGCTGATTGAGAACCACGGTGGGCTGTCCAACGATGCCGATTGGATGGTCTCGCTATTCAAGAAGGTTGATAATCCGTATTTCGGCTCATACCCCGACTGGAGAAGTCCCGGCAGAGGATTCGACAACTATGAATATCTGAGAAAGATGCTCCCGTACGCCGGCGGGTTGTCATACAGAAACCAGCCGACAGAGGAGCAAACAGCTAAGATGATAAAGCTCTGCCGGGATTCCGGCTACAGAGGCTGGTATGGTATTGAGTCAAGCGGCCGGGAAGAGATCAAACGCGGTAAAGAGCTGCTTGAGAAGTACCTCTTGGGAAAAGGATGAAATCCTGAATCCCTTACCGACTTGAAATGACTGATAATCTGCCAAGGATTGTCTCTCGCAGGAAGGCTACCTACGATGGTTTTTGAAGTAGCAGGATTAAAGTTTCGCAATCCGTTCGTGGTCGCTTCCGGCCCCGCGACGAAGCATATCACGCAGCTCGTCGAGGCCGAACGGTGCGGCTGGGGCGGCGCCAGCCTAAAACTCGCCATCGAACCTGCACCGTACATCAATCTGGATCCCAGATACAGGTGGTGGAAGCAGGAGCAATACCTGGCCTTCTCCGCCGAGAAGCGGCTGACCCTTGAGGAAGCCCTCAGACTCACCGAGCAGGGCAGGAAGCAGACCAAAGAGCTCATCATCCTGGCCAATATCGCCTATACGGGCGAAAAGGGGATGGACGGTTGGGTGGATATGGCGAGGAAATTTGTCGAGGCGGGCGCGCACGGCCTGGAACTGAACATGTGCTGCCCAAACATGTCTTTCAATTTAAAGGTTTCGGGCGAGCAATCCCGATTCATCGGGAAATCCGGTGCCAGTCTCGGACAGAACGCGGAGATTGTAGGCATGGCAACCAGGATCATTTCAGACGCCGTTGACGTGCCGGTCTTCGTGAAGCTTACTCCTGAGGGTGGCAGGATCGCCGAGGTCGCCCAAGCCTGCTTCGAGAACGGGGCCAGTGTAGTCGGCACTACAGCCAATCGTCTGGCGATTCCCGAGTTCGATATCCACGATCCAAGCCGTGGCCCATTCCGGTTTCAGGTCGAGCCGTCGATGGCATGTTTCTCGGGCGGTTGGGTAAAGCCGCTGGCCCTTCGCGACGTCTTCGAAATCCGCAAGAAGGTCGGCTCGGTACCCTGCATCCTCGGCACCGGCGGCGTGCGCAACTATCTCGATGCCGTTCAGATGATGATGTGCGGCGCCGACATGATCGGCATCTGCACCGAAGTGATGCTCCACGGATTCGATTTTCTCTCCGGCCTGCTCAAGAACATCGAGAAATTCATGGCACAGCACGGCTACCAATCGTACAGGGATTTTAGGGATCTCGTTGTCGAAGCCATCGCCCCGGCGGACAAACTCACGCTCACGGAAGCGTATGCGCAGGTTGAGCCGGAGTTGTGCGACGGCTGCGGCCGATGCGAGCGGATCGGCCATTGCTATGCCATAACTCTGGAAGACCAAAAGGCCATTGTGGATCCCCGCCGGTGCACCGGCTGCTCCACATGCCAGGATGTGTGCCATGCCGGCGCAATCTCCTTCGTTGAGAAAGGGTAAATGTGTTATGCAAAACTGAGAGAAGGACAGCGACCTGTTAATAAATAGTTAACAAGATAATATGCAGGCCATTTTCCTCAATTACTCTTGAAGTTTAAGGATTTCGCTGCCTGCCAGTAAGAACGCACCCGCTGCATATTCGTGAGTCATGTAACTCTGTACGAACCTTGGCCGATCGCCCACCGGCTGCACCCAGCCGAGTTTGCCGTTTGGGTGAACTGACTCGACTAAACCCGCCCACGCTTTTTTGGCAACAGGAAGATATTCGTCCTTTTCGAGGATTCCATTGTTGATCCCCCATGTGATGGCATACGCGAAGAAAGCTGTTCCGCTGGTCTCAGGGCCTGGATATTCGTCCGCATCGCCGAGGTTGGTCCGCCACAAACCATCTTTGCCCTGCACCCTGGCGATTGACCTGGCCATAGTGCACAGCAAATTAACGTATTTGATGTAATAGGGGTCATCTTCAGGAAGATATTCCAAAATTCGAGGAATCCCGGCAATAACCCAACCATTACCTCTCGACCAAAACACCTTCTTACCGTTCTTGCTCTTTGCGTCAATGAATCGCTTGTCGCGATAGAACAATCTATGTTCCTTGTCAAATAGTAAATCCGCAACGTCCCAGTACATCGCATGCATATACTTAAGGTATTTCTTATCACCCGTTGCTTTGCTTAACATCGCCAGTGTTGGTGGACCAACGTACAACGAATCGGCATACCGTCTGCCAGCTTCCAGGTACCATACTTGCCGGACCGAAGGAGTGTTGGGTTTACCTGAATTTACCCACTCGATTAGTGGAGTAATCATAGCAGGGTCTTTCTTCAAGAAGTATATTTGAAGGTAGGTTTGTCCGCAGGTCAGTATGTTGCTGCCGGACCGCTCATTCCCCGGCTGCCATTTATGCTTCTGCGCCCAGTTCAAGGCCTGCTCAAGGAGCTTTGCATCCTTTGTTGCGTTATAGAACGCCATGACGCCTGTGTAGTAGGTCGCGCGGATCCAGTTGCGGTCAGACTCTTTCCAGGGATGTGTGAATTGATAATGATTGACTTTATTCATTATCGAGATAATCTTCTGCCTTGAAAAAACATCATCGTCTTCGTTGTCGTTCTTTGTGCTATTTCCTTCGGCGCTATAATCGTTACCTACGGGTTCGAGAACTGCGCCGCATAGTAAGGCCTTACCCTTGACCGGCTCCAGGATAACATCGATTCGCCCTGGTTCTTCAAGCGTGATAGGATACCTGCGGACCAGAATCCTGTTGGCTTGGCCGGTATGCTTGAAAATGTCAATTTGGTCCGTTTCAATGGTCGCTGCTCTATGTGCTCTTGGGGTAACATTGAAGAGACGCTGACCCGGGCCGGTTGATTTCGGCTCAAGCATCAGAAGCTCCAGCCGGTATTTCCCTGCAGGTAGTCGAGCAGGATTGACTGAACCTCGCCCGCCTTTAGCCATAATTGGCTGCAGCATTATTGTGATTGGCTTGTCGCTTTCTATTCCGTTGCGACAGATTTCTTCATAAGCAGCCGGGACCTCGTCTCCCCGAGTAATGTTGATATCGTCGGGCACAACGAATGTAGTCGCGCTCGTCTCTTTCTTACCGAAGCATTCCCAAACTTGACGCTTGGGCCCGAAATGAAACGTAAAAGTACCCATGCTCTGTGCTAATTGGTCATGGGAGGTCGGCGCAAAGTTGTAGCGCACCGGCTCGGTCCCCAATACCTGCCGGTGACGAATGTAATGCGTCAGCCAGCGCAGATTCATCGACACAACAAGTCCTTGTTCCCCGCGACTGAGCCCACCGAGACTTGAGAATCGTGCGTATCGTTCAATCACCGCTTCCGGCCGGCATGACGCCATCACACGTCGCGCCTCAGCAAGGTCACCGGCTTTGTACAAGTCTTGTGAACGCCGGAAAGCCTCCTCCGTACGGTGGACATCGGTAATAAATCGCTCCAGCCCTTTGAAATAATCGAGCCGCTCTCGTCCCGCTGTGTCCATCAGTCTCCGCTCTACGCTGTCAATTAATTCCATACGCTGCTCATAGCTGGGGACGATATCGGCTACGTCGGCGAGCTTGCGGTCGATGAACCAATCGCTCGTATCGCGTCCGATCTTCGGGGCCTCAGTCACCCAGCGATATAGATATTCGCCCATCTTTTCGCCGGTGCTTATTCCGAACGACCGCTCAGCCATTTCATTGCAGGTGACCCGAAGCGGCTGATTCTGTGTGGCTTGCCAAACTTGTCGGATCAAGCTCTTGAAATACAAATCCAGCGGCCGGGTTGTCCAGTGGATGATGCCAAAACCACAGGCCCGACTGTCAACGAGTCTTGAGTGGAAATCCGAATAAGGAATGTAGGGCCTACCCACGTAATTGCCGTCGTCGTGATGCGCCCAGAGGACCGGCATCACCGGCCGATGCGCCCCAGCTTCCCGGATGACCTGCCGGGATTCGCTGCTTCGCAGTCGTGAACGGCCGTTAAGTACCTCCCAATCCAGCGGGATAAACTTGACATGCCGCGGAAGGAACCGGTCGCAACCGGGTAGAAAGTCGAACCGCCAACTGCCTATAGCAATCTGGATGTCGTCGCGTCCGGCCTCCTTGAGTGCCCTTTCAAACGCCCTCACCACCTTGCCCAGTGCGAAGAAGTTGTGCGCTCTCCATAGCTTGGCGGCATCGGGTGTTTTCTCAAGCTCGTCCCGGTATTCCTTCTGCCACGACTCAGGCATCTCTATAGCCTTCATAACCATCCATGGCGTATTGCCGTGTCGAAACCAGACGACTAAGCAGTCGATCTGTGGATATGCACTTAGTAGTGCCTCGACCTGCGCCTTGTAGTATCGATACCCTTCCAATGTGTCGGGATTGGCAAGCCACATTCTGCCTCCCTGCTGGTTCATCCAGCGCATCTGCTTCACAGTGATTGGGAAACGGGCCTCCCGAGGCAGCGTCTCAATCACAGCTTGTGGATTGGCTGATGCCGTGTCGACGTCTACTGCGAAGTATACATCCATGTCACGCTCTTCTGCGTGCGCGAACACGTTGTGCATCAGCCGCATCGCAGCATCGGCCCGGTCGGCATCTAATACCATCGCTGCCTCGGATCCGAAGACAGGGCCGTCAAACACAAAGCCGCCCCATAACCGCCGTACATCGTTTACATGCTGCGTGGACCAGTCGCGACCCTTCTGTGTGGTACTCAAATAACCGACCGGCTTTTCCACTCCATTAAACGAGAACTTCACCATCGGGTTGTTACCATACGCGTGTACCATCACGCCGTTGTAGCCCATTTTCTGAGCCTGTATTATCCAGTGTTTCCAGTCGGATAGGTTCCAGGTCGAGCATCCGCTGAGAAAATTGTGCCAGTTGAAAACGATGCGATCTTGAACCAGGGGCGCATCGGACAGCTCCCAGCCATCGAACGAGAAGTTGTCCCGTTGGCCTGATGGGAAGGTATCATACGAAAGATAAAAACCGCAGCCCAATTTTTCCAATAGGCTATAAGCTCCATACATCGCGCCACCAGGGTCACTGCCGAAGATAATTCCTACCTTCCGGCCATCGATGCTGGTGGTCGTTACCACGTAACTTTCAGGCTTGGTAAGTTTTTTGTTACCAATATGCTCTCCAAGCTGGGGCAACGACTCGACACAGCCAAGGTAGATCACATGGTCGGCCTTACGTGAGTTCGTATGCACAACCTCAAAGTAAGTATTTGGATACAGTTTGTGAAGATAATGCGACAGATCCTTTGCCGCAACCTTTTCCGGTGAGGCCGCCTCCGGAGAAATCTCTATGACCACTAAAGTGTCACGAGTCAGTGTTTGGCCCTGACAACTACAGGGCGCAACTAACCACAGAATCAAGAATGTAAAAGCTGAATACCTCATTTCATATCCTTTATCTTGGTCTTATAGATTCTGGCAATCCAACCACCGCCAGGCGCCAGCTTGATTGTTCTAATCTCCCCTTTCCTGATCATCCCAGTCTCCTTCTTGTAGTCAATGGCCCGAATATCGGCGTTGAGCCCATCCTTGATGACCTCTATCTGATATGGACCTTCATCCAAAAAGTCGAAATGAATATCAAACTCTCTCGACTGCCAATCGGTGATGGCCCCAACAAACCATTCAGAGCCATCTCGGCGGGCAAGAACGACATAATCGCCGACCTTAGCCTCCAATACGCGGGTTTCATCCCATACCACTGGAATATGGGAAATGAACTCCATGCATTCATGTTCTCTGTAATAGTCCGAGGGTGCATCCGGCAGCATCTGCATCGGGCTTTCGAGGATGACGAACAAGGCGATGGAGTGGGCCCGGGTACCCTGTCCCATGGGCCTGTCTCCCACCGGACGAAAATTCTTCTTCTGGGCATTGTTCATTGTCCCCGGAATATAATCCATCGGACCGGCCACCATACGAATAAAAGGTAACAGGGTGTGATGTTCCGGATTTGCATGATCTGTCCATCCGTTGTATTCAAATTCAATCAGTCCTTCGCGTGTCAAGACATTGGGATAGGCCCGGCGCAGACCGGCCGGCTTGTAGGACCCGTGAAAATCAATAACCATGTGACGTTTAGCGGTTTCTTGGGCTATCCTATGATAGAAGTTGACCATCTTCTGGTCATCCCGGTTCATAAAATCAATCTTAATACCTTTGATCCCCCACTGAGAAAATCTGTCCAGGACTTGCTCGCACTGTCGGTCCAGTGTCGCCCAAACCATCCACAACATAATCCCCACATTCTTCTGTTTGGCATAAGCGGTGATTATATCCATATCAAGCTCTGAATTGACGTCCAGCAGGTCTTTCCGGTTCGACCAGCCGTCGTCAAATAGGAAATACTCGATTCCATAATCGGCGGCAAAATCAATGAAGTATTTGGCCGTTTCCGTGTTGACGCCAGCCTTAAAATTCGTGCCATAAATATTCCGTCTGGCCCACCAGTCGAAGGTTACCTTCCCCGGCCTGATCCATGAAACATCCTCCAGTTGCAATGGCTTGGCAAGCAGGAACACAAGCTGATTTGTAATCAGATCTTGGTCTTGACGGGCTATCGCGATGACCCGCCACGGATATGTCCTGGTGCCTCTGGTCTTAGCGATGTGGTCGGCATGCTCGGTGACCCGGCCGTGGCCATACGCCCGGCCTTCGTAGGACTCCTTTAATGGATAGCCTGCAAAAGCCGCTTCCAATGAAGCTTCGCCCGTGCCTCTCAGCCACATACCTGGATAGTCTTCCAAATCAGATTCTGTGATTACAACTTTTGGGCCGTTCGCAATATCCACGAGTAATGGGAGGCAGCACAAATCTCCAGTCGTGAGCTCCTGTATCGGAACATGCGAATAAGGCTTTTCATAACTGGAACGAAAGCTCTTCTCCTTCTGGCAGTAAACGAAGCTTTTGGATTTGAAGTGAAACCGGTTCTGTTCAGACTGAATTGTAACGTCACCGGCAAAAGAGGTTGAGAACCGGTAGGCCACCCCATCGTCGTACGCCCTGAGTGTCAATACATACTGCTGCCCGAAGTCCAGTCTCAGCTCGTTATAGCGTTCCTGAATCACATTGGATTTCTCTTTGATGGCCGGCTTAACTCGTCGGCTTACCGTGTTGCGCCGGATATCAGTGATTTCAACATCCCTTCCTAATACACCCTGGCCTGCAAAGGTCATTGAAATCCCTGAGACGCTGACAATCTCCTTCTGGTCGACTGATACCGAGAATTTGACTCGGTCTCCGGCGTACACGCTGATCATGATTCTTTCGTCAGGTGATAGCAGCTCAACACGCTTGCAAAATCCTGGATTCGTATTGAAAAGCACCGCACCAACAAAAAGTGACAGCCAAAGAATGCGTGTTTTTTTCATCGGACATATCCTCTATATAAATAAGAGTCCTGAGACTCCGCAACCTTGTTCGATTGTATTTACCTTTCTATTGCGACTCTGCATTATAACGTTAGTCAGGAATTCCCGCAACCGATTCAAAATCAAGTTTCACAGGTCTCATACATCCATCACCCTGATATGAAACGACCGTTGGAGCAGCCTTCTTGATTATTGTTAAATTATGCCAACGATAAAGCCGATGATACTTTATAGGCTGTCGGTTAACGGCGGATTTGCTGACTGTAAGTTTACAGAGCCAACATTCATATGGTTTCTCATAGGCTTTTTGCCTTCCAACATTGCGAATCCAGCAACACCAGCTGCCTGAGTGACCGCATGAAAAATCTATTTGAACTGCAAGCAAAATATAAGATAATAAATGTTACGGACCTATTTTGAAGTATCCATAGTAACCTAAACTAAAGTGCCCAATGGCGAAGATATTGACCATTATCTTACTAATAACTTTTATTTTAGCAGCTAAGATATTCGGTGTTGAGGCAGGTAAAATTGTCGGAAGAGTACTACCACTTGCTGAAACCTTATCAATACCTGTTCAAAAATCAGAGGTTATATCAGCAACAGCTATGCCCTTGGGAATATCTGAGCTGACTTTAGGTATTATTGTAGCACTTATACTTGGATGTTTTATCTTTATTGTGAAATATGGTAAACAGTGCTGTGAAAGTATTATTTGGATCAGAGATATTCTTAAAATGAACCTCGGTAATGGGGCGGGCGAAAAGGTAGAGAAATCAAATACTGAGTTTTCTGTCGAAGAATTAAGTAGAGAAGAAATAGTAGAAATCAAAAAACAAATATCTAAATTATCGCAGCAAGTCAGAACAATATTGGCTGAGCTTAAGCAAATAAGGGAGACGGCATGTAAGGAAGCTTTAGAAGATAATATCAAAATAGCTTCAACAGAATACGCCATGAAGTTTGAGCTAAAGAGACTTGATTTCGAAAAAGCAATGAAAATCTTAATAGTCACGATAACAAAGATTCCAGAAGAAGGCGTTGTAAATAAACAGAAAGTAATTAAATGGATTGCTAAAGCACAAGAGAAATTTGAAGACTTTAGTCCGGAGAATTTTAGCAAGAAAGTCGAAGCTGTTAAAGCCAGACGAAGCTAAGGACTTATAAACATACAATCACTACTCCTTGTGTCATCATATACAGCCGGTACGCTTAAAATCGAATCTGTCCCCAGAAAAACCTTATAAATCCTGAAGTTTGAGTACTTTCTTCTTGACCCAAAGGTGTCTTTTTACATATCATGGAAATAGCAAGCCTTGCAGATACTCATTTTTAGAGGTACTGTTGCGCTTTGGGAATATGTCCCCCTCGGGAAGCCACAGTGCAAGTTCGAGAACTTGCCTTTTGGTGAGTCACTTCTTGTGGCTTGGTGCTCTCGAAAGGCCGTTTTCAAAGCGGCAACTGAAGGAGCTATGGGAGCTTAGATGATATCGCGGCTGGCCCGAGGATCGACGTAAGGCTCGTACGCCCGTATGGCCCGAGTGGATGGGGCACTATAAGGACTATGCTCCGGATTAGGCATATAACCAAAGCATAGTCATATTTAACCTTTTTTGGAAGGAGGATTATTATGTGTAAGAAATCGAAGATCCGCTGCGGTGGATTGATTTATCTAATTTCTGCTTTGGTGCTGGCCCTTTGCCTGATGCCCTCGGCCTACGCTGCTGAGATCGTCTTGGTGAACGAAGCCCACGACTACGACGGTGATGGCGCCCAGGATGACCATCAATTGGTGGATTGGCTTGAGGCTGAAGGGCACTCGGTTGATGTCCAGCATGATAACTGGACGACCCTCGATGCCGGCAAGATAGAGGTTCTTAATGCCGCCGACCTGATAATTGTAAGTCGCACTTGTAACAGTACTCTATATGACGAGGGTGATGAACCGACCCAGTGGAATTCCGCCACGACACCGCTGATACTAATGCAGGCGTTAATAGTCAGAAGCAACCGTTGGAAGTGGATCAATTCCAGTTCTGCGAACAGCTTAGGCGGCTCCCCAGCGCTGGAAGTCATGGAGCCCGACCATCCTATATTTACCAACGTGACGCTCGGTGCGGGTAATCTGGTGCAGGTTGTGGACCCGGCCATAGGTTCGGGCCATACATCATCCGTTAACGCCAACAATGTAGGCAACGGTACACTGATCGCCAAAGAGGCAGGTATCGACTTGCCCTGGATTGCCGAATGGGAGGCCGGAGTCGAGTTCTACGACGGCGCCGGAGAGATTCCTGCCGATAAACGTATGATGTTTTTCGCCGGCACACAAGAAACCGACGGGCCTCCTCGTACTCCCTGGGGAGCGTGGAACTTCACCGCCGAAGGTGAAATAATGTTCCGCAACGCTATCAATTATATGCTCGGTCCTTCATGGAAACGCGCAAAGGCCTATAGTCCCGTCCCGGATGATTGGGCCATACATGAGGATACTTGGGTGAACCTTGGCTGGCAACCGGGTGAATTAGCGGTTTCGCATGATGTGTACTTCGGCCAGAATTTTGACGACGTGAATGACGGCACCGGCGATACATTCCAGGGCAATCAGGCTGCAACGTTTATTGTTGCCGGCTTCCCAGGATTCGCCTTTCCGGATGGTCTTGTTCCGGGCACAACATATTACTGGCGAATCGATGAGGTCAATGACACCGAGCCGAACAGTCCGTGGAAGGGCGATGTCTGGAGCTTTACAGTTCCCCCCAAGACCGCCTATGAGCCCGACCCGGCTGATGCTGCCGAGTCTGTTGACCCGGATGCAAACTTTAGCTGGACGGCAGGTTTCGGTGCGAAATTACACACGGTATATTTCGGCGACAATTTTGACGATGTCAACAACGCCGCCGGAGGTCTTTCTCAAGGAGCTGCAACCTATACTCCCGGCCAACTTAAATTGGCTAAGACTTACTACTGGCGGGTCGATGAGTTTGATGCCATCGCCACCTATAAAGGCCACGTCTGGAGCTTTACTACTCAGGGCGCCGTCGGCAGCCCGGACCCATCTAATGGCGCTGTGGATGTAAAGCAGACACAGATTATTACCTGGTCGCCGAGTGTCTTTGCTGCTTCGCATCAGATATACTTTGGCACTGATAAAGACGCCGTGAAAAATGCCGATACCGGCTCGCCGGAGTATAAAGGCACAAGGGACCTTGGTGCTGAAAGCTATGACCCCGGAAAGCTTGAGTGGGATAGCACCTACTATTGGCGGATTGATGAGGTCAATAACACCAACCCAGACAGTCCGTGGACAGGCATCCTCTGGAGCTTTACGACCGCCAACTTCCTGGTCGTGGACGATTTTGAATCCTACAACGACATTGACCCCCCTGAGGCGGGGAGCAACAGGATATTTGAAGCGTGGCCGGACGGTTATGATATCCCGACAAACGGAGCTCTCGTCGGTAATGACCTTCCTCCTTATGCCGAGCAAAGTATTGTTCACAGCGGTATCCAGTCGATGCCACTCTACTACGACAACAGTGTTGGGTACTCTGAGGCAACTCACACGCTGACTCATCCGCGTGACTGGACCGAGAATGGTGTGACCACACTGACGATTTGGTTCAGGGGCCATTCGGCTAACGCTGCTGAGACGTTGTATGTGGCTCTCAACGGCAGCGCTGTGGTCTCTCATGATAATCCTAATGCAGCACAGATAGATAAGTGGACGGAGTGGGTTATCCCCCTGTCCGCCACAGGCGGATTTGCAGACCAGGGCGTGAACCTTGCCAATGTCAATACGATTGCTCTTGGTCTTGGTAACAGGAACAATCCGGTAGCCGGTGGTTTAGGTACGATGTACTTCGATGATATTCGTCTGTATCCTCCACCGCCGGAGCCGGCACCTTAAGCCGGGATTTAGTTGGGCCCCATTGATTCTGCCGCAAGGCATCTGCCGACAGGCATCCTGCGGACTGCGGACTGTGGACTGCGGATTGCGAAGCAAGATATAGGGGCGCGGTTGACCCCGTTAGATAACTTCGTATTTTTCATATCTAACGGGGTTGACATTGCAGATTTGCATCAATATGTTAACAAGAAAAAGGAAAATCATAATGGAACGGCATATTAATAAATTTGCTTGTCTTTGTTTTATATCGCTGTTCTCCACTTTCTTCAGTTCTCAGACTCTTTGTGCAGAAATCGGTAAAGGCAGCTTGTACGGTGTGGTAGAACTAATCTTTCAGGGTCCTTCGCAAGACCAGAGGGACGTCCCGGCTCGCGACATTGATTTTTGGGTTCGTTTTCGCCATGAAAGTGGTTTGCCAGAATATAAGATTCACGGCTTCTGGGACGGTAACGGTAAAGGAGGGAGCAGCGGCAATGTCTTTAAGGTTCGCTGTTGCCCGACAAAAACCGGACGCTGGAATTTAGTTGAGGTCTATTCAAACAAGAAAAGTCTGCGAGGCCAAAAGCAGGGGGACTACCTGACTGTTACTGCTTCGGGCCATTCCGGTTTTTGGATTGTCGATTCCAACAGCCCGGGCCGACGTTGGTACATGCGTTCAGACGGTTCCCATCCTTATATTTTCGGTAACACGCATTATTCGTTCCTGTCCGGCTACCAGAAGGGTAACAAGCCCAGTGGAAATGACATAGCCGCAGACATAGCCGGCAATGCGAAATATTTTAAGAAGCTTCGATTTACTTTACATTGCGACCGTTATCCGAATCCAAAGGAAAAGCCTTTTTTTGACGATAACGGGCATCTGACCGATCGGGGGGATTACTCGCACCGACCAAATCCTCGGTGGTTTGGCCGGCGCGCGGACCTGGCCGTACGGACGGCCTGGGAACATGACCTGATTGCGGACCTGATTTTGTGCGGCCCCGACACGCAGGAGTCACGCTCCATTCTACGCGCTGAACACAACGGCGGCGACCCAACACCCTGGCTCAAATACGTAGCCGCCCGTTACGGAAGTTTTCCCAACGTCTGGCTGTGTCTATGTAACGAATTCGAGATAAAGAAGCCCAAATATTCCGAAGAAGAAATCGCCCGATTCGGGAGCATAATAAAACAATATCTACCTTATCCTACACCGCTGAGCGTGCATTCTACACCTCGCACACTCTGGTCAAATAAGTTTGATGAACTTCCAGGCTGGAACGACCATCAGATTATCCAGAAGAAGATTCGCAATCTTCCCAACTCTGCTGATACAATCCTATACACCTGGCAAAACCCAGACGGCGAAAGACCACGTAACAAACCAACAGTTAATGACGAGTTGAGCTACCAGGGCAAGGGTGATAAACATACCGAACACGATACCATCGAGTCCCACCTCGGGGCTTTTCTCGGCGGCGGTTACGGCACGACCGGCGAGAAACCAGGCTCAAAATTGGGCCAATATTTCAGGGGACGCTTCAATCCCGCCGAGCACACCGCCGCAGACAATCTAAAGTACCTGCGTGAGATAATCGATAACCATATCACATTTTGGAAAATGGCTCCCGAGACCAGTATCTTCTCGAACCTTCATCCCGATTTTCGCGGGCTTGCCTGGCCCGGCCATGAGTATGTGCTCGGTACTAACAAACCGCATAAAAATATCGTCGCCAATCTGCCTGCCGGCACATGGATGGTTAGACGCTATGATATAATTAACAAAAAGACAAAAACGGTAAGCAAAACCGCTCGCAGCAATTTCACGTTCGAGGCACTAAGCAGCAGGGCGGTCCTGTTTCATTTCAAAAAAATAGTCAAACGCAAATACAACAAGTAAAACCAAAAGAGTCCAGGAGAAGCTGCGTATGACAAGAGGCACGCCGACCAAGACCGGTATGAACCACAAAGGCACAATCACAGGAATGCCATTGCTATTGGTCTGCGTTAGCGTGTTTTGCTCTGATATCATAGACCATCAAAACGTCAGCGTGGCGGGCATAGAGCCGGCCATCGACAATAACAAGGTGCGCCCAGCCAGGGTCACTCATACCATCGCGTTTAGGAAGTTTAAAGGTGCCTTTAATATTATATTTGTGCGGATTGGCCTCAATGAGAGCTAAGACATCGTCCTGGTAACGGAAGTACAAGTGCCCGTCTGCGTAAAGCACTGCGGCTGAGCCTCCACCCGGTTGGGCTTCCTGCCACATTATTTTTCCGGTCTTCATTTCGAGGCAGGTCGGTTTACCTTTGCCATGGTTATGGCCGCCGTAGATATAATCACCGATTCGGACAAAGCCACCATGATGGTTCTGGAAAGTGCGGTCATCGAGGAAGTAAATCTCTTTTGCATCGACATTGTTGCCCGCAGCAACCAGCTTAAGCAGTGCGCTGCCGGTTTGATAAGCTGTAGAACAGAATATATAATCTCCGTAAATGACAGGTGTAGAAATATTGGCGACTTTGTTTGCTATCTTGTTATATCCCCAGAGAAACCTGCCATCTTTTGCATCGATGCCTATTAATCCCTTGTTGGTTAGCTGGACATACTGCTGGACGTCGCCGGTTGTAGTTACAACAATGGACGAGTAGCCCGCCTCGTCTTTTCCTTTTGGTCCGATGTCAGGCATCGAAGATTTCCAGATAAGCTCTCCGGTTTTCTTATTGAGTGCGGCGATTACGGCGTTCCTACCGCCGGGTGTACATAACAGCTTGTCACCATCGACAAGTGGCGATTCGCTGTATTTCCAGTTCGGACTCTTCCCACCTAAATCAGATTGTAGATTTTTACTCCATAGCAGTTTGCCTGTATCGGCATCTAAACAGACTACGTCACCACTGGTGCCGATTGCATAAACAAGACCCTCATCAACGGTCGGTGTGCAGCGAGGGCCGTCATTATGCGTAGGTCCAACTTTGGCTGCCCAAAGCCGTTTGCGTGAGGACAGGTCGTAGGCAAGAACGCATTGCACTTTTTCAGAACCGAGGCGGACGTCGCCCATTGTATAGAGCCTGCCGTCAACAATTGCGAGACTGGAAAATCCTTTCCCAAGGCCGCTAAGCTCCCACAGTAGTTTCGGTCCCCCTTCGGGCCAGCTTTTAAGCAGACCGGTCTCAGTACATACTCCATCACGATTTGGTCCTCGCCACTGGGGCCAATCAGCGGCCCCGGCGGTACTGTTATAGCTAAATCCAATTAGACATAGTGCAAGAGCAAAAACTGTCGCAGGTAGATACCCTCTACTTGTTCTTAACATATTCGTAAACCTTTCCAAAGAGAACCGTAAATTTTCCAATAAACAGAAACTATGTACGGATTATTGAAATCGTAATCTGAATTAACTGTATTGACCCATCCTCAACCTTAATTGCTAACATCGACGCAGACCATATCACCATTCGCATTGCGGGCATAGATTTTACCGTTGGCAAGAATAGGTGTTGTCCAGCATTTGCTTCTGGGGAGAATCTGTGAGCGGGAGATAGGTTCGAACTTCTCTGGGTTAGCCTTGGCAATGACTAATTCGCCCTTGTCACTTATTATGATCATTCTGCCGTCGGCGCTCATCATAAGTGCGCCTTTGCCCATGCTGCCGTCGGTCCATTTTACACTGCCGTCTTTGAAGTCAATGCACCTAAGTCGTGACTCATCAAACCCATAGATATAGCCCTTCCAGAAAATTGAGCAGTTTATGTGGTTGCGCATGTTCTTGTTTTGCCAGCGTTTCGTCGCCTTGCCCGCGTTGATGCTGACCCGTACACAGCCTAAGCTGTAGCCGGACGAAGCGAATACATCGCTGCCGAACACTATCGGATCGGAGGGATTGACCTTATGCCTGTTGACGAACGGGTACTGCCAGAGCACTTTGCCGTCGTCGAGCTTCACGCCCTTAATCTCATTGGATGCACATAAGGCGAGGCATTGTTGGCCATCCATCTTGTAGGGTACAGGTGTAGCATACCCGCAGACACCTTTACCGTTTTCCCAGATTATCTGTCCGTTTGTCTTGTTAAGGGCGACGCCTGCTGTACCGAGATTGAATATCAACATCTCACCCATAACCAGAGGCGAGCCGGAGAAGTGCCAGGTGGGCAGCTTAAAGCCATAGTCCCGATTCATATTCTTCTGCCAGACTACCTCACCAGTAGCGGCCTTGAGACAGAAAAGATGTCCCATTTTGCTGATTGTATAAACAACGTCACCATCGACGGTAGGTGTGGACAGGGTACCGCCTTCGTATGATTTTGGCTGTAAAGGACACGGATAAATGTGTGTCCATATCTCTCTGCCGGTATTTGCATCCAGGCAAAAGACAATATCGTGTTCTTTATTGTCGCCTTTTCTGCCTGTGTTGCCCATTGTGTAAACTCGACCATTGCTGATCGTCATCGACGAAAATCCAATACCAATAGACTTCTTCCAGAGCTGCTTTGGGCCGCTTGTCGGCCAATTTGCACTCCAGTTTGTTTCGCTTGTGATGCCGTCGTGATTGGAACCGCGATAGTTTGGCCAATCTGCCGCCTCGGCAGTGCTATAAAAGCCCGTTCCAATTGCACATACGCCGAATCCAAATACCAATGCCAGCACATAACCTTTAACTACTTTTTGCAATTTCATAAAGTTTCTCCAAAAATGATAGTTTACTTTAACAAAGTGACCTTATACAAAGTTTTGCTACGAATGTCAGCCTTTTAATGTTCTCATAATTCTATAATTATACCGTAAATGCCAATGCTCCCGTTGGACAGGCTTTTACGCATTGGTCTGCGGAGTGCTTGAGAGCCTGAGCTATTGAACGGTCAAAAGGTACCGCCACCCGAACATCAAAGCCACGGCCTACAAAGGTCAGCCCAAGCTCTTCGCCGGCCTTGGCAGCAGTTTGTATGCAAAGACCACAGTCTATACACTTGCCGGCTTCATAAATTACGTCTGGATGTTGAGCCTTTTGAACAAACAACCGGCGCTGGCCCTTGTACCGGCTGGGTTTTGCTTGATAGTCCTGGGCATATTGCTTCAATTTACAAGTATCAGCCTTGCGACAATCACAATGAAGGCAACGTGTTGCTTCTTTGCGGGCCTGCTGGTCTGTTAAACCGCCATCTTTTCCTGAGGGACACGTCCGCTCTGCTTTGTCGGAACAGGCTAAGAATTTCTCAATCTCTCCGTCCATTAGTTTGCCGATACGAGTATTGAATTCTTTAACCGGCCCGGTTACTGAGTCCGCCTTCGGCGGAGACAAATACTGACTGATAGAAACTGCCGCCTCTTTCCCGTCCGCCACCGCCCGCACTGTAAGCTTGCGCTTATGAACAGCATCTCCACCTGCAAATACACCCGGCAGATTCGTCTGGTAAGTTTTGCCGTTTACTTTGATACCATTTGAGGTTTCTTCAAGGTCCATTGACTCGGCTTCGCCTGGCTTTAGCCCGCTCGGGGACACCTTACGGCGCTGACCAACAGCCACAAAGACAGCATCAAAGTCCTTTCGCAAATCTTCCATCGATAAATCAGTGCCTACTCGTGTTTGACCTTTAAATTTCATTCCGAGTTTTTCAATTAACGCGATTTCCTTATCAAGCACTTCAATTGGAAGATGCTCTTTAGGAACGGCATAGCGCAGCATACCGCCGGGTTTTTCGTGGTCATCAAAAACCGTACAATATAATCCGGCCTGTTGCAGATAATAAGCAGCAGCCAGACCGGCGGGGCCGGCCCCGACAATAGCCACGCGCTTGTTCTGCGTAGGTTTGCAGGGCGGCAAATATGGGTTTGAAGACTGCAGGTCGAGGTCAGCTACGTAGCGTTTCAAAAGACAGATTGAAACCGCCTCGTCAAACACGGCCCGTCTGCAGCCTTTTTCACAAGGCTTCGGACAAATCCGTCCCAACACCGCAGGTAACGCAATATCTTTTTTGACGGTGGCAATTGCGTCACGAAACTTACCGGCTGCAATCTGGCGAATCATCAAGGGAATGTTCATCCGGGCAGGACATATAGTCTGGCAGGGCCCGAGGCAATCTCCCAGGTGGTCACTTAAAAGCAGTTCCAAAGCTGCCCTTCTTGCCTGAAGAACTTCTTCTGAATTGCTTGCAACACGCATACCATCTTTAACAACAGTTCCACAGGCCGGCACAAGAGCAGCCAAACCGTCAATTTTGACCACACACACCATGCAGCTGGTTGAAGGCTTATAACTTTTCAGGAAACACATTGTGGGAATTTCAATACCGAGCTTGCCGGCGGCATCAAGAATTGTAGCACCCTGATCAACTTCAACTTCACGATTATCTATAAACAATTTGGGCATTGTTTACTGAACCTCAATAGCATCAACCGGACACACACTCTCACAGGTACCGCAACGAATACATTTCTCAGAATCGATTTCGTGTTTCTCATACGGCTTCATCTCAATGGCATCAACCGGGCAGTGCTGTGCGCATAAACTGCAACCGATGCAATCATCCGTTACCGAATATGTAATAAGCGCTTTACAC
>SDBU01003702.1_pt1 | contig 19302 bp, 15 predicted proteins | sample 2277071 | NCBI WGS metagenome assembly SDBU01 (sample SAMN10397929, study PRJNA504765) | marine sediment metagenome | isolation source: marine sediment core GS08_GC12, 126 cmbsf | place: Arctic Ocean: Gakkel Ridge, Loki's castle | collected 2008 | reverse complement strand
CTTGGTGCAAACAAGAATCCGATTCCGACCTGGTCGAGAGCTCTTTCTACAATATTAATCGATTCCGATATTTTTAAAAAAGTTTCTATTTCATGCCTTTCGAGACAAGCTGCAATCAGAAGAATAGCATCGGCTCCAATTCTTTTAGATTGATAAATTTGATATTCACTTATTATAAAATCTTTTCTTAATACCGGTAGATTCACCATCTTTTTTACTGACTCGAGATGAAGGTTACTCCCCAGAAAAAAAATTTTCTCCGTTAATACTGAAATAGCGGAGGCACCATTTTCTTCGTATATCTTTGCAATCTTCTCAGGAATATAGTTACTGCAAATAATTCCAAGCGATGGTGAAGCTTTTTTTAATTCGGCAATAATAGAAATACCTTCACTCTTTAAATTATTAAACAAACTTATTGCAGACTTTTTTCCGGCTATCTCATTTTTTATTAAATCTAAAGGTATTTTCTTCTGCTCACGTAAAACTTCTTCTCTTTTTAGTTTTATAATCTTTTCCAGAAACATAACTTTAAATAGGAAGCCAGAAGTAAGAATACAGAAGAAATGAATTATAATAGAATAATGCTAAGCATAAAGTTTTTACTGGTGTTTTCATTCTTACTTCTGGCTCCTGTCTTCTGTCTATTGTTTGTAGATTTCTTTAAGTTGTTCGAGTTTTTTAAGAGCATTACCACTATCTATCGATTTTTCGGCTAATTTAATTCCATCTTTAATTGTATTTGCCTTCCCGGCAATTACAATTGCTGCTGAAGCGTTTAAAAGCACCATATCTCTTTTTGGTCCTTTATCACCCTTTAAGATATTAAGAGCAGACTCAACGCTTTCGTCTATATCACCGCCTGAAATCTCATCGATACGGCATCTGCTAAATCCAAAATCTTCCGGTTTAACTGTAAAAGTTTTTACACTTCCGTCTTTGAGCTCTGAGATTTGTGTTTCACCGGTATTTGAAATTTCATCCATTCCATCCATCCCGTGAACGACAAACGCTCTAACTGTACCAAGGCTTTTCATAACATAGGCAATTTTTTCAGTCCACTCCGGATTGAAAATCCCCATCAACTGTCGTGATGCTCCCGCAGGATTTGTTAGAGGTCCGATTATATTAAAAAATGTTCTTATGCCAATCTCTCTTCGCGGTCCAATTGCATATTTCATTGCTTTATGTAAACTTGGTGCAAACAAGAATCCGATTCCGACCTGGTCGAGAGCTCTTTCTACAATATTAATTTCTGCATCTACATTAATATCTAAAGCAGTCAAAATGTCGGCACTTCCGCATTTTGATGATACGGCTCTGTTTCCGTGCTTTGCAACAACTATTCCGGCTCCTGCTGCGACAAAAGCAGATATAGTAGAAACGTTAAAGGTGTCCTGTTTGTCTCCCCCCGTTCCGCATGTGTCGATAAGTACTTTATGATGAGTTCTGACCTTTGTCGCTTTTTCGCGCATCACCCTTATAAAACCGATTAGTTCTTCTACAGTTTCACCTTTCATTCTCATTGCAGTAATGAACGAAGCAAGCTGGGCTGGGGTAGATTTGCCTGTCATAATCTCTTCCATAACAAGAGACGCTTCGGTCTCCGTTAGATTATTTCCTTCGGTAACCTTTTTTATACATTCCTTTATCATAACACCTGTCTCCTTAAGTAATAAGCTATTAGCTATTAACAATGAAAAAAGCAAAACTCAGTATTTAGTTCGAAAATAGAATAAAGAGAACCACGGATTTCACTGATTTGAAAAGAGATTTCACAGATTAAGAAAATTAAATGTAGGGACAGAACACTGTTCTGTCCTAATCCGTGACATCTCTTTTAGCTCTCTGTTGGTGTTGTCACCAACAGAGAAAAATCAAGTATTTTCATAATTCGTGGCGCTCTAAAAGAGCATGAAGGTTTAGTTTAATTTTGTAGAGACACGCCATGGCGTGTCTCTACTGTGACATTTTTACATATGTAATAAATATTATTTTTGTCGTTTCATTTTTCTAAAATCAGAAAGTTAAATATTCAGGAAATTTGCTAATAATTTTTTTCCATCTTCGGTAATAAATGATTCAGGATGAAATTGAACACCTTCGAGAGGGAATTTTTTATGACGTAATCCCATAACAACTTCATTTTTAGTTCTGGCTGATATTTCGAGCTCCTCCGGGAATCCTTGAGTGTGAACAGCAAGCGAGTGATAGCGTGCCGCCTGAAACGGATTTTTCAATCCTTTAAAAATAGTTTTTTCATCATGATAAATTTCCGATAATTTTCCGTGCAGAATTTCCGGTGCATTAATAATCTTACCTCCGAAAACATATCCGATTGCCTGATGACCAAGGCAGACACCTAAAATCGGGATTCTACCTGTATATTTCTTGATTATATCGATACAAACACCGCTGTTTTCCGGTCTTTTAGGTCCGGGAGAGAGTATAATATGCGAAGGATTATATTTTTCCACTTCGTCGGAAGTAATGGAATCATTTCTTACGACACTTATTTCACCTCTAATCTCCCCGACAAGTTGAACAAGATTATACGTAAATGAATCATAATTATCAATAATTAAAATCATAATTTTTACCTTCAACCATTTCAATTGCATATATGAGTGCTTTTGCTTTATTTACAGTTTCGATGTACTCTTTCGCCGGTATCGAATCATAGACAATACCGGCTCCTGCCTGAATGTAGGCAAATCCTCCTGACTGAACAATCGTTCGAATAGTGATACAGAAATCAAGATTTCCGAATAAATCGAAATAACCTACGGCGCCTGAATATATTCCTCTTCTTGTAGGTTCGAGCTCATCTATAATTTCCATAGCCCTTATTTTGGGTGCTCCGGAAACCGTGCCGGCAGGAAAAGCTGCTTTTAAAATTTCGATTTGGTCTATATCTTTTCTTATTTCGCCGGAAACATGTGAAACAATGTGCATTACGTGTGAAAACCTGTCAATCTCCATTTGCTCAGGGATTTTAATTGTACCGTATTGGCAGATTCTTCCAAGGTCGTTTCGTGCAAGGTCAACAAGCATTATATGTTCGGCTCTTTCTTTAGGGTCGCTGAGTAGCTTTTTTGCCAGTTCTTTATCTTCATCGATGGTTTTCCCTCTTTTTATCGTTCCTGCAAGCGGTCTGGTCACTGCAACACCGTCTTCCGCTTTAATTAATACCTCCGGAGAAGAACCTATAATCCTCAATCCATCATAGTCAAAATAAAACATATACGGGGATGGATTAATTCTCCTTAACGCACGGTATATATTAAAAGGGTCAGACTGTATTTCCATTTTAAATCTCTGGGATAAAACTACTTGAAAAATATCGCCCTGATAAATATAATCTTTTGCTAATCTCACAGATTCTTCAAAATTAATTTTGTCGGTATTAGATTCAATTTCGTGATTATTTTTTTTACCATTGCCATCCATAAAATCATAAATTTTATAACTTTTTTTAATTTTGTTCAAGGTCTGGTCTATTTTGTAAACCGCCTCGTCATAAGATTCTCTGAGATTATTTTTTCCTGTCAGGGCATTCGAAATAACTTTGATAGTATGATTAAAATGGTCCACAGCTAAAACAGTGTCAACGAATATGAAATAACACTCGGGTAGATTAAAATCATCTATATTATTATCAGGAATATTTTCAAAAAAACGAATGATGTCGTAAGAAAAATAACCGACAGCTCCGCTGACAAACCTTGGCAGTCCTTCCTGTTTTGTACCTTTATATTTCTTTAAAAAACTCTTCAAGATTTCAAGAGGATTTCCGTTTAATTGAATAATTTTACTGTCTTCAATTAATTCAACTTTAGACCCCTTACTTTTGAATATTCTCATTGGATTGAACCCAATGAACGAATACCTTCCGATTGAACCGGGTTTTTCCGCACTCTCAAGCAAAAATGAGTATCTGCTGTCAGAACACACCTTTTTATAAAGAGAAACGGGCGTCTCCGTGTCGCCGGAAATTTCAGTATATACGGGAATTATTTCGTTATCTTCAGATAATTTTTGAAATTCTTCCCAATTCGGATAATACATAAACACCTACTATTTTTTTTAGAATTAAAATAGAAGCCGGAAATCAGAATACAGGAGTTAGAATAGAAAAACAATTAACCTAATGTTTTAACCGGTACTTTCATTCTGCATTCTGGCTTCTTACTTCTGGCTTCTGTTTTTATATGCTTCCTTTTCATTGAAAACCTTTTCTGCGACAATCTCAAACTCACCATTTTCTTTTATCTCGCGGAAAAAACATGAGAAATATCCCTTGTGGCATGCGCCTCCATGCTGTTTAATTTTTATTAGGATTGTGTCCGCATCACAATCAACCAGTATTTTTTTTACCTCTTGGATATTACCGGAATGTTCGCCCTTGGTCCAGAGTTTCCGGCGTGAACGGCTGAAATAAGTAGCTTTTTTCTCTTCCAATGTTTTTATAATGCTTTCTTTATTCATATATGCTGCCATCAATACTTCGCCTGTATCAACATCCTGTGCCACTGCCGGAATCAGCCCGTCTTTATTAAATTTCAGTTTTTCTATTAATTTTGAATAATCCGACATAATAATTTATCTCCTTACGACAACACCTTTACTTTCGATGTAATCTTTTGCCTGTGCAATTGTGTATTCTCTGAAATGAAATATCGACGCCGCAAGAACTGCATCAGCTTTTCCTCCGGTGAGCGCCTCATATAGATGCTCGAGATTCCCGCATCCACCGGAGGCAATGACCGGTATTCCCACAGCCTCTGATATATTGCGAGTCAGCTCAATATCGTATCCGTCTTTAGTTCCATCTCTGTCCATACTCGTCAGGAGAATTTCGCCTGCTCCAAGGCTTTCGGCTTTTACAGCCCACTCGACAGCATCCTTTCCCGTAGGAGTTCTCCCACCGTTAATATAAACCTCCCATCTGTCTTCATCAGGAACCTTTTTGGCATCTATGGCAATTACTATGCACTGGTTTCCGAATTTTTCAGCACCTTCACTGATGATATCAGGATTTTTAACTGCTGCGGTGTTTAAGGATATTTTATCCGATCCGGCTTTTAGAATATCTCTTATCGTACCAATATCGGTAATCCCTCCACCCACAGTAAACGGAATAAAAACCTCTTCTGCGGTTCTCCTGACCATATCAAAGATTATCTCCCGCTTATCGGAAGAGGCTGTAATATCGAGAAATACCAGTTCATCGGCTTTTTCTTCGTCATAAAATTTTGCCTGTTCAACAGGATCCCCGGCATCTATCAGGTTGACAAAGTTAATTCCTTTCACCACTCTGCCTTTATCAACATCCAGGCACGGTATTATTCTTTTTGCATGCATATTTATTTCAATCTCCTGTACTAAAAAGAGAACCACAGATTTCACGGATTACACAGATTTTTTCAGATAAGGAAAAATTGATAACTATATTTCTTTTCTCTTTTCATCTGTGTAATCTGTGTAATCCGTGGATAAAATATTTTCTTTATCAATCAACAGCCGATATCGCTTCTTTTAAGGTGAAATTTTCTTCATATAACGCTTTGCCAACTATTACTCCTTCTAATCTCGCTTCATCGATTGCTTTAAGTTTTTTAATATCTTCAAGTGATGATATGCCGCCGGACGCAATGACTTTTAAATTTGTCGATTTTATTATTGTCATAGTTTCTTCAATATTTGTACCCACTAACATACCGTCTTTTTCTATATCGGTATATATAATTCTTGTAATTCCAATTTTTTCCATTTCGACTGCAAGTTCAAGTGCTTTTTTTTGTGTGATTTCTTTCCAGCCTCTGATTGCAGTGTATCCGTTACTTGCATCTATTCCTATAACTATCTTTTCACTGCCGAATTTTATTACTGCTTCTTCAACAAACTTTCTGTTCTCAAGAACCGATGTCCCGATTATCACTCTCGAGACACCTGCCGACAATGCCCATTCGATATCACTCATTTTTCTCATACCACCACCAAGTTCAACCGGAATTTCAACCGATTTTACAATATTTTCAACAATGCTTACATTTTCAAGAGAACTGTCAATTGCCCTGTCAAGATCGATCAGATGGAGTAATTTACCGCCATCTTTTTCCCACTTCAGAGCAATCTCTAAAGGGCTGTCGCTGTATTCTGTTATATCTTCTTTCTTTCCCTTCTTTAACCTCACACACTTGCCCGAACTTATGTCAACTGCCGGTATAATAATCATAATTTAATATAACCTATAAATTTAGAATAGAATAAAAAAATTACACCATTGTAGCCCCTACTACATTTCGGCGAAATTTTTTAGTATTTCGAGTCCGTATTTTTGGCTTTTTTCCGGATGAAATTGAATCCCGAAAATATTTTTATTCCCTATTATTGAAGGGAATTCGCCTTCATAATCAGTTACTGTAATTACATAGTTACCGGATTGAGGAACTGCGTAATAAGAATGAACGAAATAAAAAAAGCTGTTTTCCGGGATATTTTTTAGGATAGGGACATCTTTTTTTATTTCAATTTGGTTCCATCCGATGTGCGGGATTTTTTTCCCTTCAGGAAATCTTACAACTTTTCCAGGTATAAGTCCTAATCCATTGTAATTGGGACTCTCTTCGCTTTCTTCCATCAAAAGTTGTTTGCCAAGGCAAATACCGAGAATGGGAACATCCTTTTTAGCCATCTCGATAATATGCTTTTTTAATTTCAGTTTTTCAAGGTAATAAACAGCTTTTCCGAATGCGCCCACTCCGGGAAGCACCAATTTTTCTGACTTAATAATTTTATCGGGATCGCTCGAAATTATTGCGTTCATTCCAACCCGCTCGAATGCTTTCTGGACACTCCTTAAATTTCCCATCTGATAATCTATTATAGTAATCATAGCTTGAACTCTTTTCTAATATAATTAATTTGTAACCACTCAGGTAATTAAAATACGGAAACCAGAATAGAAAAATAATTATCCTGATATTATTACCAGTTTCTTAACTCCTAACTATATTACAACTTTCCTTTTGTAGATGGAAGCCCTTTTATTTTTTCATTGAAAGATGCTGCCTGGAATAATGCTTTAGCAAACGCCTTAAAGATAGCCTCGACTTGATGATGAGCATTTTCCCCATACAGAACCTCGATATGAATATTCATTTTAGCATTTTCTGCAAAAGCTTTGAAAAACTCTTTGACAAGTCCGGGATCAAAATCCTTAATAAAAACATTCGAATAATATTTATATACCAGATACCCTCTTCCCGATAAATCGACAACCGCTCTTGCAAGAGATTCATCCATAGGTATATAAGAGTTTCCGAATCTATTGATCCCTTTTTTGTCTCCTAATGCTTTGCTTACCGCCTCACCGAGGGTTATACCTATATCCTCGACGGTATGATGAAAATCAATCTTTAAATCACCGGAAGCATTTATTTCAAGGTCAATGAGACTGTGCCTTGAAAAAAGCTCGAGCATGTGGTCGAAAAAACCAATACCTGTCCGGATTTTGCTCACTCCCTCGCCATCGATATTTAATGATACTTTTATGTCTGTCTCTTTTGTTTTTCTTTCAATTTTTGCTTTTCGTTCCATTTTTTTAATCTCTTTGTTTGTTTATTTTTAGAACACTACGAATTATGAAAATTTCTATTTTTGACCTACCTGAATACTTGGGATAAGTCAAAGTTTAACCATTTCATATTTGCTGCCTTGCAGCAAATATGAAATTTGTCAAAGTTTTCTTTGGTTACTTTCTTTTTCAAAAGAAAGTAACATCCCTCTTTGTACTAAATTTTTTTATACAAACTAAAAAGAAAGAAAAATCAATTTTCCATAATCTCTTTCAATTTTTTAAGAAAGATATCATTCTCTTCTTTTTTTCCGGCAGTTACTCGCAATGCTTTCGAAAGCATTGGATAAGATGTTACATCTCTAACCAGGATTCTGTTTTCGTAAAGTTTGTTAAAAACTATTCTGGCATCTTTTTCAAGACATTCAAATAAAATAAAATTAGCCTGGGAATTATACGGTTTAATGCCTTTTATATTATTTAATTCATTCCTGAGGTATTCTCGTTGTTCGATAATATATTTAATTCTCTCTTCGATTAAATTTTTTTTTTCAATAATTTTAATCGCCGCGGATGTTGTAAATATCCCTAAATTATACGGTATTAAAGTTTTCCTGAACTGAACGGCAAGTTCTTGATTGACAATCATAAAACCGATTCTCAATCCTGCAGCGGCAAGAGCCTTTGAAAATGTCCGTAAAATCACGAGATTCGGATATTTATCAATTAAACTGAGAGCACCTTTCGGATTATCGGAAAATTGTATATATGCTTCATCTATAACTAAAATCCCATTACCTGCCTTGAGTATTTCTTCTATTTCATCGATACTCAGCGCACTTCCTGTGGGATTGCAGGGTGTTGGAATGATAGTAAGTTTAGGATTATACATTTTACGACTTTCAATAATCCCGTCAACATCAAATTTTAAATCATTTTTGTGATTTACTCTGATTATTTCACCTTCTACTATATTTCCGACCAGCTCATAAACTGTAAAAGTGGGAGGTGTTATGAGAATTTTATCTCCTTTTGAAATAGTGGCGAGAAAAATAGCAAAAATCATTTCATCCGAACCATTGGAAACAAGGATTCCTTCCGGTGCAAATCCCACATACTCACCAAGCTTGCATCTCAATTCAACCGGGTCAAAATTCGGATACCTTCCCCATTCCATTTCCTTAACGGCAGCAAATATATCTTCTTTAACCTCATCCGGAACCGGGAAGGGATTTTCGTTTTGATTCAATTTAACCGCTGCTTCAGAAGGTGGATTCTTGTATCCCTTTATTTCCCGGACTCTTTCTTTAATATTTAAAACACTATTTTTCATTTCAACTTAAAAATGAAGTCAGAAGTCAGAATGAGAAAATCAGATAATCACGCTTTGTGGAACTTCTTTCTGCATTCTGGATTCTAACTTCTGGCTTCTGAATTCTAATTTAATCTTTTATTCTTATATTAACAGCATTGGCGTGGGCATCGAGTCCTTCCAATAATGCAAAATCAGATATATCTTTAGAGACCTTGTTCAATCTTTTTTTTGAATAAAAAATAACGCTTGACTCTTTCAGGAAATCATTTACACCAAGCGGCGATGAAAACCTTGCACTTCCGCCCGTTGGAAGAGTATGATTAGGACCTGCAAAATAATCACCCGCTGCAACAGGTGAATATTTTCCTAAAAATACCGCTCCGGCATTTTTTACTAAATCTAAAATTTTATCCGGTTCTCTAACCGATATTTGAAGATGTTCCGGAGCAATTTTATTTGAAATATCGATACAAGTATTCAGATTATTTGCTATTATTATGGCACCGTTATTTTTAAATGATTTTCTTATAATATCTTTTTTTGAAAGTATTTTTATCTGTTTTTTAATTTCTTCATTTATTCGAACAGCTAATATTTTTGAAGTCGTCAGGCAAATAGACCTTGCATCCTCGTCATGTTCAGCCTGAGCAAGAAGTTCGGCAGCGATAAATACAGGATTTGCAGCGGCATCCGCAATTACTACGACTTCGCTTGGTCCTGCAAACATATCGATATCTACACTGCCATACACTATCTTTTTTGCAGTCGCAACATATATATTACCGGGACCAACAATTTTATCAACCCGCGGGATACTTTCCGTTCCATAAGCAAATGCAGCTACTGCCTGCGCTCCTCCCATTATAAAGATTTTTTTGATGCCCAAAATATAACATGCAGCAAGAATATTTTTATTTATCTTTTTCTTTTTATCGGGTGGTGAAGCGACATAAATATTTTTTACTCCTGCTATCTGAGCAGGAATAACGTTCATAAGCACCGACGACGGATAAACTGCTTTTCCACCGGGTATATATATGCCGGCACTTTCAATCGGTCTTACTATCTTACCAAGCTTAACACCATCTCTGTCATTATAAGTAAAACCCTTTAAAATGCCTTTTTTGTGATAATTAAATATATTATTTTTCGCTTTTTTAAATATATTTAAAAAGGATTTATCAACATTTAAGACTGCATCTTTTATTTCCCGCTCCGAAACCGGAAGCTCGCTTCTTTTTAAAACAACTCCATCAAACTTTTTTGTATATTTAAGAAGCCCTTTATCGCCTTCTCTGCGGACATTATCTATAATTTCTCTAACTGTATTCTCAATATTACTTCCGGCAGAATTATCATATTCAATGTATCTTTTAATTTTTTTAAAATCTTTTTTATATTCAAATATTTTTATCATTTCCTCTGCTTTCTTCTCTGTGTCTTTGCGTCTCTGCGGTTAAACCAAATCCTTTAGAATCAAAATATAACTTTATTTAAAGGATATTCGATTATATCTCTTGCACCTTTCTTTTTTAATTCCGGAATGATCATCCTGACATCTTTTTCATTCACGATAACTTCCAGAGCCGCCCAATCCTTGTCCTTAAGTGAAGAAATAGTAGGATTTTTCATTGCGGGTAATATTTCAATTATGGAATCTATCACAGATTCAACTGCCCTGACATTCATTTTGAGTCCGACTTTTCCTTCTGCTAAAACTGCACCTTCGACAAGAAGAGATATATTTTCTATCTTCTCTCGTTTCCATTTATTCTGCCAGCTTTTTTTATTAGCGATAATTTTTGTCGAGGATTCAAGCACTGTGTCGATAATTTTTAGTTTATTTGCTTTAAGAGACCTGCCGGTTTCAGTAACCTCGATAATTGCATCTACCAGTTCAGGTGTTTTGACTTCAGTAGCTCCCCAGGAAAATTCAACCGATGCTTTAACACCATTTTTCTTTAAATATTTTTTAGCAATATTAACAACCTCCGTTGCAATCTTTTTACCTTCCAATCCTTTAACTGTTTTAATCTTTGAATTATCCGGAACTGCAAGCACCCATCTAACCGGTCTGAAACTTTGTTTGGAATATGTAAGATCTTTTACTTCCTTAACATTAGCATTACACTCTATAATCCAGTCTTTACCGGTTATTCCCATATCGAAAATCCCTTCTTCGACATATCTTGCAATCTCCTGAGCCCTGATTATCATTGCCTCAATTTCTTCATCATCGATGGAGGGAAAATAAGACCTTTCCGATACGGAAAAATTAAATCCGGCTTTTTTAAATATTCTTAATGTTGCTTCTTGTAAGCTCCCCTTTGGGATAGCAATTTTTATTTTTTTCATATCTCTCCTGTAAAAAAAAACCGCAAACCTTTATTTGGCCTGCGGTTATAAGTGCTTTATCTTTCTCGCTTTATAAAATGCACCTTACTGTCAAGGCAGACCTCTTATATAATGACGCCAGCACCAATGATGAAAATGTAAATTTATCTGTAAATAAAAAATATTATACATAATTTCTCCTGAATTTATTTTCTCAAGTATAATAAAATTATTTTCTTTTGTCAAGTATTTTTTTCAAATTTTAACCTTATAGAATGGACATTTTGCAAAAAATTATATATAATGTGCTAATAGCAGTCAATAAAATCATCTTTCCTGTGCGTCAACGTTTGCTATCGCTGCCATATTGACAATATCATTGACTTCACAACCTCGCTGGAGTACGTGAACAGATTTTTTAATTCCCATAAGGATAGGTCCGATTGCAGTCGCTCCGCCTAATCTGGCAACCAGCTTATAGGCTATATTTCCCGATTGAAGGTCGGGAAATATAAGAATATTTGCCGCTTCTTTAAGATTAGAAAATGAAAAATATTCTTCGATAATCTCAGGAACAACAGCTGTATCTGCCTGCATCTCGCCGTCAATCATCAAGTCAGGCTTTCTTTCCCTTACAATTCCCACAGCCCGCTTCACTTTTTCAGTAAAGGGATGCTTTACGCTTCCAAAATTACTGAAAGAAAGCATCGCTATTCTTGGCTCAATATCCAATTTTTTCACAGTTTCAGCAGCACAGATAGCAATTTCTGCAAGGTCTTCTGAGGAAGGATTTATGTTAACCGTTGTATCTGCAAAGAATATTATTTTGTTTTTTATTATCAACATATACAGCCCGGAAACTTTATGTATTCCTTCTTCCATCTTAATAATTTGCAAAGCAGGTTTTATTGTATTCGGATAGTGCTTGGTCAAACCTGAAATTAATCCATCTGCGTCTCCAAAATGCACCATCATAGCCCCAAAGTAATTATGGTTTTTCAAATATTCTCTTGCACCAATTTTCGTAACTCCCTGTCTGTTTCGTAAATTGTATAATTCTTCAACATATAAAGGAAGTTTTTCTGAAATATCGGGATTTATAATCTCTATATCGTCTAAATCTATGTTATTTTCTTCAGCCGTAGCTTTTATCTTCTTTTCATCGCCGAGTAAAATTGGCTTTACAATCTTTTCATCTACTAAAATGTGAACAGCTTTAATAATTCTTTCTTCTTCCCCTTCAGGGAAAACAATTCTTTTCGGATCTCTTTTCGCTTTATTAATAATACTTCTCATTACCATTCTGGATCTGCCGAGCCTTGCATCAAGTTCCTCTTTATACTTCTCTATATCTATTTTAATAGTTGCAACTCCTGAATCCATAGCAGCTTTTGCTACAGCAGCTGTTTCCCAGATAAGTATTCTCGGGTCAAACGGTTTAGGGATAATATAATTTCGACCAAATTCAAAATGCTCTCCGCCGTATGCTTTGATTACAGATTCAGGAACGATTTCTTTAGCAAGCGAAGCTAATGCGCGTACTGCCGCAATTTTCATTTCATCATTAATAGCTTTCGCTCTCACATCCAGAGCACCTCTGAATATAAATGGAAAACCAAGTACATTATTTACCTGATTCGGATAATCAGAACGACCTGTCGCCATTATGATATCATCTCTGACACTCATTGCGTCTTCATAAGTAATTTCCGGGTCAGGATTAGCTAAAGCAAAAATTATCGGTTTTTCATTCATAGATTTTACCATCTCTTTTGAAACTGTACCGGCTGCGGAAAGTCCCACGAACACATCACACTCTGCCATTGCCTCACTGAGTGTTCTGAGTTCTGATTCAACTGCAAATCTCTCTTTGTACGGATTTAATCCCGATTTCCTTCCTTTATAGATAACCCCCTTACTGTCGCACATAATTATGTTCTCTTTTTTTATTCCCAGTTTAACGAAAAGAGAGGCACAGGCAAATCCTGACGCACCGGCACCGTTAACCACCATCCTGACCTCTTCAATTTTTTTACCGGCTACCTCGAGGGCATTTATAAGAGCAGCTCCACTTATTATGGCAGTGCCATGCTGGTCATCGTGGAATACCGGAATATTCATTTCTTTTTTCAGGCATTCCTCTATATAAAAACATTCGGGAGCTTTTATATCCTCAAGATTTATTCCTCCAAAAGTTGGCTCCAAAAGTTTGCAGACCTTGATTACATCATCAGGGTCTTTCGAATTTATTTCAAGGTCAAAAACATCTATATCCGCAAACCTTTTAAATAAAACTCCTTTACCTTCCATAACCGGTTTACCTGCCAGAGCCCCAACGTCACCAAGCCCTAAAACAGCAGTTCCGTTTGTTACAACTGCAACAAGATTTCCTCTTGCAGTATAGTTGTAAGATTCTTCCGGATTTTTCTCAATCTCCCTTACCGGTTCTGCTACACCCGGTGTGTAAGCAAGTGAAAGGTCACGCTGAGTCAGGCATGGTTTCGACGATATTACTTCTATCTTCCCGTGCCTGCCGGTAAAATGATACTCCAGTGCTTCTTTTTTTGTTATCATTTCAACAACTCCTTTTGCAAATAATTTATTTACATTAATTGTAATTTATAATCCGAAAATAGACCGCTGATTTAATTGATTAGAAAACTGATTTCACTGATAATCAATTATTTAGCTCAATTTATTTGGCATAATATCTAATCTTAATGTTATTACCTTTGCCTAAAAAGCAGCTGCAGGAACTCATGCAGGTAGTTTCTCCAGACCCACCAGGCATGTCTGCCTTCAGTGATCCGTGTCATATGGTCGATATTTTTTGATTTCAGATATTCGATAAATTGTTTATTGTTCTTAAATAGAAAATCATCCTTCCCGCATCCGATCCATATTAGTTCCAATTTCCTGTTTATTTCATCAGGAGTTGTCAATAATTTCCCTTGAAAATCTACATATACCGACGAGCTGAAAGCTCCGATCCAACCAAATTTATCAAAGTTTTTCAGACCAATGTACAAAGACTGCCCCCCACCCATCGATAATCCCGCAATTGCACGATACTTCGATTCGCTTGAAACATTATACTGTTTTTCAACCTGGTGTACAATTTCGTTTACTATATATTGGTCAACTCTCGGCGTGACATTTTTAAACCAGTTTTCCCATTCACCTTCGTCATCACCCGGAAGAGGAGGCACATACCCAAACGGCATCACTATAAGCATCGGCTCAGCTTTTTTTTGCGATATCAGGTTATCTAATATAAAGTTAGCTCTGCCGACAGCAGTCCATCCACTTTCGTCATCTGTATAACCATGCAGGAGGTAAAGAACGGGAAACCTTCTGCCGTTGTCTTTATTATAATCCGGGGGTGTATAAACATAAAAACCACGGTTTGCATTTAAAGATTTTGAACGGTATCTATGGTAATGCAGAACTCCATGAGGAACAGGCAGTTCGTCATAGAACATTGGCTCACTGCCGGGGTAATTCAGCAGGCTCATGTTTGGTGTCAGTGATGATTTGATGTATGGATTACCCGGGTCAATAATTCGCACACCGTCAATGAGGAAGCTGTAATGATATATACCTGGCTCAGCCGGTCCAAGCGTAATACTCCAGACTCCCTTATCATCTTTTTTCATAAGCTGAGGGTCTTTAAGAAACTCGACCCAGATACCGACACTATCCGCTTCAGGTGCATTTAACCTAAATGTTACAGTTCGGTCTGAATTTATAATCGGTGAAATGGCTTTATCTTTTAATTGTGCTATTCCCTGCCGGCTTGACAGCAAGCCAAAAACTAACAATATGATGAGATAATAAATCTTGCTTATTTTGTGCATTATTATCCTCTCTTAAATGTTTATTTATCAATTGAAAATGAATTGCCGCCAATATATTTTTGTAAGAATAACAGAGCAGCGGTTGGCAAAAGATAAACATTTTATTTTATTAATTCAAATAGTTTAATTCGGTATGGTCAAAAATCCGGAATGAAGTTATTTTAGTAGTTTACATATTAAACAAGAAAAAATATTATGTTTTAAAGTTGCATATAAAATTTATTTTTAATATATTTTAATAAATATTTTATATTTTAATGGTTACTTTAAAAATTATTTAAAATCTATGCCTTTTCATGTTCTTTATTCCTAAGGAAAAATAATATTCAATTCTTATCTTGCCTGAAGTAGTATTTGAAAAAGCTTTTGTGCTGTTCCTTCGAGTCTTCCTGTACAGTTTTCTATATCATTAGTATTTTGTAGTGGATAATCATCCTTCTATTGGATAAAGATACTCTTTTTATTTAAGTGTTATTGCTTAAAGTATCAAAAGGTTGTTCTTTTTATTTAAGAATAAAAAAAAACAATTATAAAAGGTTATTCTGATTAAATTGTATTTTAAATTTAAAATATCAGGAGGTTAAAGTGATGTATAATCGTCGTCAATTTTTGGGAGCGATCGGCAAAACAGCGGCAACTGCGGTTGTTTTCCCAATGCTGAATCCTTCAGGTGTTCACCCGGCTGTTGAAGCCCTGGCGGACCACACCGGGACACCGGAAGAAATCGCCGGAGATGAATCGTTCTGGTTTGAAGTACAGCAGGCATTCACAGTTGACCGCAGTCTAATTAATCTTAACAACGGAGGAGTATGTCCTGCACCGGCTTTTGTACAGGATGCTATGAAGAAACACTGGGATTTTGCTAACAAAGCCCCAACATATACTATGTGGCAGATCCAGGAACCCCAGAAAGAAACCGTTCGCAGGCGCCTTGCCCGAATGTTCGGCTGCGACCCGGAAGAAATCGCGCTTACCAGAAACGCATCTGAGGGATTGCAGATATGTCAACTGGGAACCGATTTGAAACGGGGAGACGAGCTGTTAACGACTAACCAGGATTATCCGCGCATGATTACGACCTGGCGGCAGAGAGAACGCAGAGAGGGATTGATTATGAAACAGTTTTCCATTCCTGTCCCTGCTGAAGATCCTGACGAGATCGTATCCCTGTTCGAACGAAATATTACCTCAAGGACCAAGGTGATACTTATGTGTCACGTTATCAACCTGACCGGTCAGATCCTGCCGGTAAAACAGGTGGTACAAATGGCACGAAAGAAAGAGATACCTGTTATTGTTGACGGGGCACATAGTTTTGCTCATTTTGACTTCAAATTAAGCGACCTCGATTGCGATTACTACGCCACCAGTCTTCACAAATGGCTTTGCGCCCCGCATGGCACCGGCATGCTTTTTGTCAGAAAAGATAAAATAAAAGGTCTATGGCCTATGATGGCTTCGCCTGAAAAAATGGATGATGACATCCGGAAATTTGAAGAGATAGGGACACACCCCGCTGCGCCGTATCTTGCTGTTGCCGAGGCACTGACATTCCATCAGGGAATAGGTTCCAAACGCAAAGAAGTACGTCTCCGCTATTTGAGGGACCGGTGGGCGAAACGATTGATGAAACATGACCGTGTTCGTCTTCATACCAGTCTAAAGCCGGAATTTTCCTGTGGATTGGCTAATGTACAAATAAAAGGGATTGAACCGGGTGAATTGAACGCGCATCTCTGGAGTAAACACCGGATAATTACGGTTCCCATCAAACACGCGGAATTTGAAGGAATACGAGTCACTCCCAATATATATACAACATTGGAGGAAATCGACCGGTTCTGCGACGCAGTGGAAACAGTTATTAAAAATGGATTATAGTCATTTAGTGAAATCAAATAAAACTAATAATTCTTGACATATTGTAAAAATATTGCTGTAATTATGAAAACAGTAAAATAAAGAAAAATTGATTTAATAAGAAAGGAAAAAACAATGAAGAGAATTTTTTTCCAAACAAATTTTACAAAAACCGGGAAAAAATTTGATTACTTTATTGAATTTAATGATATGGATATAGAAAGAGTAAAAAAAGAAGAAATAACAGTTGATTCTATTACTGATTTTATTTTTGGAATTCTTTGTTCCGAGAAACAAAAAAGCAAAGTTATTAATTTTGTTCTAAAAGAGAAAATGGAATTTGGGAATTTTAAAGTTTTTATTAATGAGTGTTATAACGTAGATATATCATCTCTTTTTTTTAGACAGATTTAGGTTCATGAAAAGTAATTTTTTTTTTAAGACGGTTAATATTTTTAAACAGTATTAAAAAATACGGGCAATATGAGCGGCAAATCCATTTCCCCATCGACAGGTAAGAAAATTGATATAGGAAATATCAGGTTAAATAATTTTAAAATTTTCTATGCCTTTGCCGCTCTGTATCTAACTGTATCTCAGCATCTCTGCAGTGAAAAAATTCTAATCCCGGAGGATAAAATGCGAAATAAAATATGCTTATTTTTTGTTTCTGTTTTTATTTTTTATTTTACAATATTTTCCGATTCTCTGCCTGCACAGAATAAGGATGTGCTTAATTATATGCAGGCGGTTCTGCCGGACACGAAACCTCTGACCTTGGAGGGCGATCTTTCGGATAAAATGATGGATGGGGCACACCGGTATATTGAACGGAAGATCGATGAGTCGATTGAGAACCGCCGGAAATACTGGAACCGGGATTTTTCTTCGCATACTGCTTATGAAAAATCTGTCGAACCAAACCGGGAACGATTTATGAAAATAATCGGTTTAGCTGATAAGCGGGTACCGGCAGTTATGCAGCGTCTAAGTGAAGATTCCAGTCCGGCATTGGCTGCAGAGACAGATAAGTATTGTGTTTACCGGGTGCGATGGTCAGTTCTGGACGGGGTGTTTGGCGAGGGATTGCTGCTCGAACCGAAGAATGAATGTATTGCTCATGCTGTTGCCATACCTGACGCGGATCAGACACCGGAACAAATCGCCGGTTTATCCGGCGGAGTTTCTAAGGAAAGCCAGTATGCACGCCGTTTAGCCGAAAATGGTTTTCAGGTTATTGTACCGGTGATTATCAGCCGCGATACACTTTCACTTCGGAATAGCAGTCAGACCCACAGGGAATGGATTTATCGCCAGGCATTTCAAATGGGCAGGCACATAATCGGTTATGAAGTTCAGAAGGTGCTTTCTGCTGTGGATTGGTTCAAAAAAACTGCAGGTGATAATGCGAAGATAGGTGTTATCGGTTATGGTGAAGGCGGATTGATTGCATTTTATTCGGCGGCGGTGGATAGACGCATCGATGCAGCAATGGTAAGCGGTTATTTTCAATCGCGTCAGAAAGTATGGAGTGAACCCATCTACCGCAACGTTTGGGGGCTTCTGCATGAATTCGGAGATGCCGAAATAGCAACACTGATTGCACCGCGCCCATTGATAATCGAATACAGCCGTGTGCCTGAGGTAAGCGGTCACAAGGGAGATTTACATACTCCGGCTTATGATGATGTCTTTGCAGAATTCAAGCGTATCGATGAGCTGTTGAAACCCGGATTCCAGCAAAAACAGTTTATTTGCGGTTATAACGGCGCATCAGTTAATACCGGCTCGACTCAAGCTATACGGCAGTTTGCTAAATTTTTAAGTGTTAAATCTTCTATGCCTCTCTCAGACAACCTTCCTGTCGATACCCGAAGGTCGTTCAATCCTGCAGAACGACAGAAGCGGCAGCTCAAAGAGCTGGAAAATCACGTTCAGTGGCTGGTGCGTGATTCCGACCATATACGAAACGACTTTTTCCTGAGCAAGGTCAACTCAGAATCTCTTGAAACTTTTGTTAATGACTGCCGCAAATATAAGAAATACTTTTGGGAAGAAGTACTGGGAAAGTTTAACGATGTGCATCTTCCGGTGAATCCGCGCTCGCGGAAGATTTATGATAATCCGAAGTGGACAGGTTATGAGGTTGTACTGGATGTTTATCCGGACCTTTTCTCATGGGGCATCCTGCTTGTGCCTAAAGACATCAAAGCCGGTGAAAAACGACCCCTGGTTGTGTGCCAGCATGGACGAAACGGTTTACCAAAAGATGTAATCGAAGGCGACCACCGGGCATATCATGATTTTGCCGCGAAGTTAGCTGAACGCGGCTTTATCACTTTTGCACCCCATAATCT
>SDBU01003701.1_pt1 | contig 19306 bp, 22 predicted proteins | sample 2277071 | NCBI WGS metagenome assembly SDBU01 (sample SAMN10397929, study PRJNA504765) | marine sediment metagenome | isolation source: marine sediment core GS08_GC12, 126 cmbsf | place: Arctic Ocean: Gakkel Ridge, Loki's castle | collected 2008 | reverse complement strand
GCTATGAACTCGGCGGGGTCGGTATCGGGCACCTGCACCCACGCCTGCGGAGCGCGATACTCCGGTTCCGCATTGGCGATTGCGGCATCAGTGATGATCGGTGTGAAGCGCTCGAGCGTCCGCCCATAGTGCCACCAGGCGGGCGCAACACTTTCGTCTGTGCTCCCGTCGGGGTTGATGGTTGGGCAGGCAAGCTCTCCACCCGTGCCCAGCCCGTTGCCCGCCTGCCACTCCCAGTCATCCGGCAGCCGGAACGTCCGGTAGACCCGCGCGTGCTCATCGCTGGATCGCAGGGCGTCGTTGATGTGGGGATCGGTCTCGCCGGCCATTTTGTATGCAGTTTCTTCGGCACTCGTCCACGCCTCCTCAAGGTTCCCGTCCGCAAAGCTCGCCGTGAAGACGCAGAGGATGCGCGCACCCTGCACTATCACCCGGTCATACTTGGCAGCGGCAGATCGGCGGCGCAGAGCACGTTTCACATCGAGGCTCTTGTCAAGCTCGATCTTCCACTGCTCGCTGTTCGCCTCGACAGTCACATCATGCACCGTCATCTCACTGCCGAAGCAACTGAACACGTGCAGCACAATGCTGTCGTCATCATCCACGCGCAGGCACCACCCCAGCCCGCGGCGCCGGTCGACCAGGTGGTCGAAACACTGCTTCAGGCTCAGGCCCTCGAGGTTATGCACGCCGATGACGTCTTTCAGACTGGCCGGAGACTCGACGCTGAACTCCAGACCTTCAGGATGATGATGCACTGCCAGATACCACAGGATATGATAGTTCGTCCACACATAGCCGTCCGCACTGAACTCTGGATAGGAGTCATCCGCCGGGTCTGTGTTCATGTTGCCGTGAATGCCCAGGCCCCGCGCGGACCTGCGTTCGTTGAACGTCGGGCAGTGGCCGATCTCCACAGTCGAGCCGCCCTGCGCACAGAACGCACTGCTGATCGTCACGCGGTCGAACAGGTGCTCGAGTGTATACGCCGTGATGACCTGCACACCCTGAGGCTTGCCGGCCGCAGTCGCCGCACTGCTGCCGTGGACATCGCGGACATCGTCGGTGACGACACCAACCCAGAGCGTCGTGTTCGCGTGTGCATTCGCCATCCGCACGCGGATGAAGTGATCGGCCAGGTCCAGCGGGTTCACCTGAGTGTGAGAAACCCGCCCCGCACGCTGCACCTTGCCATACTGCCACTCGAACGATGCTCTCCCGATGGCCGGGGCGATGCTCTTCGTGGCGGATACTGGATGCAGATGCGGGCGCTTCGTCCACGCACCGCTCCAACTCGCACGAGTCTCGGCCCATACGTGTGTGGCCGACTCGATGTCGCCGCTCGCGATGGTCGGAATGCCGATCTGCCCGCGTGCCATTATTGCACCTGCTCCGAATCACTGTCCACACACACCGCAACGCCCGGTGCGGACGGGCCGCTTGTATCGGCCACGGCGGAATACACAGTTGTGCCCGTCGAGTCGATGTTCACCGGCCCGGTGTCTATACGGCGTGTGCGGACGATGGCCTTTACCGTGGTCCCGTTGCCCTGCGCGTCAGTCTCCCAGTCAAGAGCCGCCACGCCGTTGACGCTTACCATCGTCTCGGTCTCGGGCGTATCGACGTCCACATCAGGATCGTCGCCGTTGGTGGTGCTGTAGATAAGCCAAACGGTGGCCGGCTGCTCATCCAGTGAGTAGAGGTAGTGGGCGAGGACGCGTACCTTGCCGCCGGCGGAGGCCTCGGCACTCACGTCATCAGGATCGCTCGGGCGGACCGCCACTTCGTCCCCCCCGGCATCGACCTCGATGCAGGTCTCCTCTACATTCTCACTCACCAGGTCGTGTTCGTTCCGCTTGCGCAGCACGAAGTGATATGTGTGTGATGCATCGAGCGCCGCGGTATCGTGCGGGAGGCTCGCAAACGTCTCCCAGGGCGCCGCTGCCAGGTCGGCCGCCGCGTCAACCCCCCTGTATAGCTCGTAAAGAGCAAGGGCGTCGTTCGCCAGTCTATGATGCCCGTTCGCACTGCCGGTCGAGGCCTGCAAGACACTGTGCTCACCGATGCCCTCACCTGCAAACGCTTGCAGGACAGTGTTTTCTCCGATTGCGCTGCCCGTGTAGCTGCTCATAGTAGCCCAGGTGCTTTCAGCCGGCAGCTTTCAGCCGGCTGCCAGAGGGACTCACGGAGTGGTATCATAGGACCACTGGAAACACTGCTCGATATCGGCAAGCGCAACGGCTCCGGCGGGGACCTCCCGCTCGATCCAGATGCCCTGGATGTATCCCGCGGCGAGGGTCCCGACATCGACGCCGGCGGCGGCTGTAATGCCGGACTTCCACGTCAGTCCAGCCGGCTGAGAACCCTCCCCCGCGCCTGTCTTGTCGGTGAACGCGCCCGTCGGCTGGCTTGCGGGTGCCTCCTTTGCAATGCGGATGCCCGGCACTGCATCAACAGTGTCGTCGTTTGCACCAGCGGCCGCCGTAGTGCCCAGCAGCTCGCGCCCGGCCGCAGGGACCGTCAGCACGGTGCTCGTTCTGCTGCTGTAATACACGATCTCGCGTTCGGTGGTATCGCTTTCCTGGATGCGGCAGTATCCTTTCGCCGGCCAATCATCGAACGTGCCGGCAGCGATCTCTATGGTCCCCGCGCCCGAAGCACCTAACTGTGCAGTAGCCGACACCCGCTGCGTGCCGAGTGTGGTAAGCCATGCCTTGAGCACGGTGATTGCGTTGGCTCCCTCGTTCTTCAGGCAGACGCACCTGTATTCCGTGTCGCCGGCGGCGGCTTCCGCACTGCTGACGTCGTCCAGACCGATGGCATTGTTCACCTCGTTGGCCAGCGTGATGTTGGTTGCTGCCACGCCGAGGGCGGTGGCGGACGTCCTTGTGATGCGCGCATACTTGTCGGTGTCGGTTCCGTCCTCGATAATCTTCGTCTCGCCATTGGCAATGGCAACAGCGGCTCCGAGGGTGCCGCCTGGTGCGGTCCACTTGATCTCCGAGACGCCGGATACGGTGAGCACCCCGATGCCCTCGCCGTTGTTGCCGCTCACAAAGTCAATCGTGAGATACTGTACGCTGCCACTGATGCCGAGATGCGGGACCTCGGTGCTGGAACGGTTCTTGCCCAGGCTGGCATCGTGGTCCGTCTGGGCGCCGCCGTCGCTGTCGGCACCTGTCAAGTACATCCGCAATGCATCCCCGTGTGTCTTCTCGTCTGGCATCGGTTTCGTCCTTGCAGAATAGCCTTTTCTACGCGGCTGCTATTGTGACCTTCGCCGTGCCGCTGCTGTAGGCATAGGAAACGTCGGGCGCGTCGGGGTGCCTTACCATAAGGGCCGAGACGCTCGCCGTGCTGCTGCTGTTGCCGTCGGTATCGACAGCGGTCACGCGGAACTGGTGCGTCGTTTCGTCCTCCAGGAACCGCGAAAGCCACGTGAAGAACCAGGTCCTGCCGTCGTCGATCACGCGGGAGCGTTCTGTCCACGCCGCAGCGACGTACTCCTCGATGATGTAGTAGTCGATGCTTGTGCCGGACGGCCAGCCGATGAGGAAACGGCCGTCCGGGACGGCTATTGCTATGTCGTCTTCGTCGTCGAGCACCTCTATGTGCAGGTTAGTGCCTGGTTCCACATGGAACAGTCCGCTCCCCTGTTCGGTGGTGCGTTCCAGGGCACCGTTAACGTAGACATAGAAGGTGGGTGTGCCGCCCAGGTCGCTCGACCATTGCGCCCGGACGGTGCGTGCGTCAAGCTGCGTCAGGCTGTCAAGTGTCACTGTCATGCCGTGGTCTGATCCTCTATGATGCTGAGGTATCCGTGGACGGGCGTGACCTTTGCGGTGCTTGCGAGTGTGATTTCGAGGTCATACTCATAGTACTTCGCGGTGGGCACGAATGCAGCGGTATCGCCCGCGGTGATTGTGACGGTCACAACGTTGCTGCTCGCACCGGACACTGCAATCTGGCTCGCTACCTTGGTCTTCTGTAGCACCACGGTGTCGTTGTCGGCGGCGGTCTTGATAGTGAACTTGATGACCGTGGCGCCTGAGAGGTCCACGGCATCGCCGTTGCCATCGGTTATAGTGAAGGCCGGGCTGCGGCTGTCGCCCCGAACCCACTGGAGGTTGTGCTGAGTGGCCATAGTGTATGGTCCTTCCGCTATGTGCGGTTTAGCTCGTGGTGCGCATCAGCCATCGCGCCCGCACTATATGAGTGGCGTTCGCCGGGCCGCCCACTGATGTCGAAACCGCCTGGATGCTGATGTCCGTTACCCCCAGCACCATCACATTGTTCCACGTGATACCGAATTCGTCCACCACAGTCACGGATGTGCCCTGGGCGGCGGTGTAGTTTGCGGCTGCCGTCTCCGCAAGGGCCGCGCTGGTGTGCCCACTCACACTGCTAAGCTCAAACGGCGTCCCCCGGCTGCCCGTCTGCCGGTATGCCATACCGTCTATGCCGGGGCGTGCGCGTTCGGCAAGCTGCTCGGCCTCCGCAAGCGGCAGCCCACGCACAAACATCATCGAGTATCCAGCGATGCTGCTCATTCCACACCCTCGCGGCCGATACGGCTCCGTTCCAGTTCCTCGTTCAGCTTGCGGAGGTTCTCTGCGACCCGCTCAAGTTCTTCATTGACATCAAAGCCGGGTCCACCCCCAAATGCCCCCATCGGTCGAGGCCCGGGTTCCCCCATCCAGCCACGCATAGCCAGCATCCAATCCTCAAACCACCGTACCGGGGCGAAGGTCTCACGCCGCAGATGAAGCTCTCTGCGTCTGGCGCGGAGTATGTCAACTTTCTTCGCATACTCGCCGCGCGCCTCCCATGCAAGTTGCTCCCCGGCCTGCGCGACGCGGTATTGGCGTTCGAGGTTGAGCAGGGGGATAGCTTTCTCTACGTCCAGCGTACGTTGGAGTGCTTCTCCAGTGACGCCACGGAGGTTCTCCCTGGTCTCTATATACTTCTCCCAGTTGCCGGTGATGTATGTGAAGGCTGCACCGGCTCTGACCTCACCGAGGTTGGTGGCCATCTCTTCAGGCGTCCAATTCTGAGCCATCATCTTGCGCAGGTCGGCAGTGAAGTCGGTGCCCGTAAGCCCGAGCTTGCTGCGCCGCTTGCCCATTTGCATCGCGAGCTGGCGCATGCTCTTGCCTGCTGATTGCGCTCCTATGATTTCGGATATGATCGCCGTCCCTGCCAATGCCTCCTCATACGTGCCTCCAATGCCTTTCATCTGCGCGCCGGCGAGCGCGGCTGCGGTCATCAACCCCGGCACCTGCGCGAACGCCTTGCCCGAGGCAACCTCGCCTTGTGCAATGATCCGTGGCACGTTGGTGCCGATGCCCGCCTTGCGCACGGCATTCGTTGCGGCGATCAGGGCAGCCGTATCGCCGTAGGCGGCTTGCAGTCCCCCGAACACCGGAGAGTACTGAAGCAGGCCGGAGCTCGCTGCGGTGAAAACGATCTCCGCTGACACGCCCGGCTCAATAACTCCCTGCCGGCGGACGGTTTTTTCCATCGCAAACAACTCGGCGAGCAGCTTCGGGTCGCCTTTGGCAAGCTGCACGAACTTCCATGTCGAGGTGGCGGTCTCGGTCATTCGCTGGACGCTGACCTGTGCCTCCTGACTCATCTTGGCGAACATTGCGGTGACCGTGCCAATGGCGGCGCCGACCGAGACGACGCTGGTTGCAAGGTTGCGCATCTGCCTGCTCGAATCATCACCGAAGCGCTGCATCTCCGTCTTGGCGGTCTTACTCTGCCGCACCAGCTTGCCGGTTGCCTTCTCGGTGGACTTCATCGCGTTGGCAACCTGCATGATCTTGACGACGGCCTTGCCGGTCTCGGCGTCCATACGGAAGATGACGTCTTTCTTGCCTCTGGCCATTGCAGGTCTCAGGTGTCAAGAGCCAACCAATACAGGTCGGCGAAAGTCGGGACGTATCCGGGCATCAGGCCCCGGCGCCAGCGCTGATAGTTGATGTATCGCAGTCCGGGCAGTCGTTTTTTTTTGCGTCGGCACGCATATGCTCGATGATAGTTGGCTGATCTATGACGGCGCCCAGCACTTCGGACAGGTTATCGGTGGTCAGCAGGCCGAGTGCGTTGCATTCATGGCGCCCGATGCGGTAGTTGAATGCCAGGGCCTCGATGGCCAGTTGCATCCGCTCGACTGCGGGCATGGTCTGTTGTGTTTCGGCGTCCGAGTCGGCGGCTTCGCATTCGGCTATGAACACATCCCACAGTTGCGCGGCCTTTTCTCCGAACGCGGCGTACCGCGGGATGATGGCCGCTGCTATGTTGCCGCCGGCGCCCAGGCTCAAGCTCTGCGGAAGGGATATGCCATACGGGAAGCTGCGTGCGACGGGGACGAGCCAGTCGTTTCCGTCGCCCAGGCGGATGCTGTGGCCGGCAAGCTGCTGTGACCGTTCGAGATCGGCGGGCTGTGGCGGGGCGGCGTTGTACCATCCGAGCCAGTACTCTGCATCGTCTGCCTTGCGCCAGGTCTGCGCATCGGGGAAATAGCCTGTGGCGGGATCGTCCTTGTGATGCACTGTAAGGATGGTGCCTGGCTGGCTGTCGGGGCCGGTGGTTACGCCGCGGCGATCATAGGATGCATCGTCGAATGCGATCTCCCAGAGGCCCAGAGCTTCGAGTGTGGGGCGGAAGACCGCATCTCCGCCGGGGATGTAGTACTGGAAGCCGGCCATATCATCTCCTCGCCGGTTGCTATGCGATAGCCACGGCCGTGTTCATTACGATGGGGGCGTTGGTGCCGTCGTATGTCGGAGTGATCTGCACAACGCTCTGGAGCGGCTCGCCGTCGGAGCCGCCAACTGAGCGGACGCTGATGCGCCCCTCATCAATGGTGAACCTGATGTGTGTTGCGGTTGCGTTGGCGACCCGCATCCCGCCCTCACTGCAATGAGTCAGGAACAACAGGCTGTCCGTGGCACCCTGGGCGGTGCCTGTCAGACCGAATGTGTTGATGGCGTTGGCATCGAGGCAGGTTATGGTGATGATCGGCTGTATCTTTGCAATGGATGCGTAGGTAGGCCACACCAGGCCGTCGCTTCCCAAGACCATTTCCATCAGGCCGAAGTCGATGTCGATGCTCTGCACGCTCGTGAGGGCGCTTCCGTTGATCGAAACAGGTCCGCACGTCCATATCTCACTGACCGACGGGGAACCAACGAGTGATTGGCCTGTGGTGATTGTGACCGGATCGTTGGTACCATCAAAGGTGGCAACGGCTTCCAAGCTGAGCGTTGCCGGGGAGCCATCCGGCGCGTTGAGTGTTCTGGGCACCAGCAGGCCTTCGTTGATCGCCATCTTGGTATGGTTGGCGCCGGTCTTGCGTGTTCCACCTTCGTCAGCCGCTTGCAGGAACATCTCCACGATATTGTCGCTGTTGATCTTGAGGCCGGTGGTTGGAACCTTGTCGAGCGCGGTCTTGAGTGCGGTGGTTGAGAACGAAGCACGCGGTGCCTGGCGCGCAACGGCGACGAACGTGTTGTACACACTGCCGTCGCCCCCGAGGATCATCTCCGCAAGGCCGGGGTCGAGGCCGAACGACTGTATCTGATCGATCAGTACGTCGGCGGCGGCGTTTATGTTGACTGCGTAGAGGAAGTGGGCTGCTGCTACACTCATCGGAATGTCCTTGTTCGTTTTGTGCCTGGCCGGTTCATCTCGCGGACGAGCCCGTCGTGGAGCGCCTTGCCGATCTGGTTTATCTCGGCACCGGACAGCCTGACAAGCTCATCGGCCTTGTTGATCGGCTTGACTGTGGTGTCTTTCCGATTCTGATACAGGTACCTGGGCGCGTTCATCTTGACTTTGACGGACTTGCGAGTGGTGCTGATGGTCGCGGCGCCCGTCTGGCGGCGGAGTTGCCCGGTCCACACAAGCGGCAAGGTGTGGCCGTAGCGCTTCCGCTTGCGCTTGGTGTGGGATGCGGTGCGCCTCTGGTACCCATACTCGGTGTAGGCCCGGCGGGTGAAGTGCTTGGGCCTGGTCTTCTTGTGCCATCTCTCGCCGAGCTTGCCCAGGACCTTCGCAACGCCCTGGCGGATCACCTTTAGTATGGTGCCGGGCGTCCGATTGTATTCTACGGTGCAGGTAATCACTGTCGTCACAGCCCCCACTCAAGTCTGAACGCGACACCCTGCCTGTGGCCTTCGGTAACCTGGTCTTCGATGGCAGTACACCAGGGCGGCTCGCTCTGCGCGATGTTTCGGACGGCTGGATAGCCGCCTTGCCCGGCGAGTGTCATCATGTCGTCGAGGATGGCGCCGATTGTGTTGAGGAACGCGAGCATTGCATCATCGGGATCGTCGCGATACTCCTGCGGTACCTCCGCCTCGAACGCGACGATCACTGCGTGGTTCGGCTCGAACACATGGCTGGCGCCGCCCGCGATCGCGGTGAAGCTGAAGTCCTCTGCATAGAAGACGTGCGCGAACGGCAGGTCTTGGGTGTCGGGATCGAACGCGACGATATGCACACTCGATAGTGCTTCCGCCGCAGATGCTACATGCACCAGAGCCTGGAAGTTGCTCGAGGCAGCCACCATAGTGCGCACGCCGGCGAGCGGTGTGCTGAGTGGGCCGGATGCCGTGACGGTCGGCATTGCTATCTCCGCTTGCGCAAGCCTGGCCGGGAGCGTTCGTCCGAGACCGCCCGCCGGACCTGTAGTGAGAAGGCGTCGCCGCCGGCCACTTTCTCGATGCCGGCCACGGCGTACTCGTCATCGCCTATAGTGATGCAGTCGTTGAGCGTCGGCGCGGACACGTCGGTGGCGTCCACGATGACGGTAGCCTGCTTGATGATCTGCAGGCCGTCCTCGCCCTCCTCGCGCTCATAGGAGTCGTGGTTGACTATTGCAGTGATGGCCGACGCGGTGCCGCCGGCGGCGGTGTAGGTGACACTCTCGCCGAAGACCTCTGCATTGGCCGCCACCAGATCGGAGAAATCCATCGCGCACCTCTGTTAATGGTGGGCCACCCCCCGGCTTCGGACGGGAACCAGGGGGCGGCCGCGGCGAGGGAGGCGCACGTGACTAGTCGACCTTCAACATGTGGCCGAACTCGACGCCAGTCAGCTTCTCGTCGACGTGCTGGCGCACGCGGTGGATCGTCGAGCGAGTCTGAACCTCTTCATACTGCTCAACCATGACTGCCTCGGGGGAGTCGCTTACCCACAGCGGGGTGCGGCCGATGCCCGGCGTGGTCGCCGGGCCTTCGTCGCACGTCTTGCAGACCAGTGCGTACGAGGACGACCATATCCTCGCGGCGACGAACGCCGTGTCGCCCTCGGGACTGGCGTTGTACACGGACTTGCCGACGAGGATCCGCTTGAGCTCGAGCATCTCTGCCAGGGCAGCCAGGATGTTCTCCGGGCTTGCTTTGGTGACATACTTGAGGCGGCCCTTGATGTCTGTGTTGTTCTTCAGGTATCCGAGGTTGATGTTGTTGATGACAAGCGTATCCGGCTCCACGCCGGTCTGCTCGAGCACTTTCAGCTTGGCCGACGCGACATCGCCTATCGGGGTGGCGGTCGCAACCGTCACCCAGGTCGTCGCGATGTCTGTGTACAGCGCCGAGTTGGTGGTGAGCCATCCAGTGGCTGTCACGTCCTGGCAAATGGCCGCGGTCCGAATCTCCTGCTCGCGGAGCAGGATGTTCTGGACGATCATCGCGCCGTGCATGTCGGCGTCGAAATCGTTCGCGAACCGCTTGCGCTCGGTGTGGTCGACGGGCAGTTCCAGGCCGTGCTCCTCGCACGCGTACGCCACGTCTTCGGCCGCGAAGTTCACGCGGTTGTACGCCCCTCGCGGTGCGCGGGCGGTCTTCGCACGTTGCGTCAGGCCCTCGCGCCTGATCGCGGAGAACGTCGCAGCCTTTTTGTCGACCTTCAGGATCGGCAGCACTCGCATCGCAATGAAGTCAAGCTGGTTCTGGATGTACTCCAGTAGCGGCACACCGAGGTCGGCGCGAGGCACTGCGTACGTAGGATAATCGGGCATCGTTGATCCTCCAACGGTTGTGTTTGTGTGCCGGGCGTAAGCCAGAACACGGTGAAACGATCAGGCGATTGCTACCGCCAGGAAAAAGATATCGAATGCGGCTGCCGCGCTGGCTTCCACATCGACGCTCGCGGCCGCGGCGAGTTCGTCAGTCTCTGCCACGATGGTGCCACCGGGGACGATCACGTCGTCGGCCGTGCCCTTCGCGACGTTGGCAGTGATGTCGCTGCCGGCATTCACTTTCAGTTTGATGTTCGCGGCGGTGGTGTCACGGCTGATGACCCACCAGTCGATGATCTTGCACTTGAACGTCGGAGTCGCGATGGTGACATCGCTCGCATTGGCATCGGTGATGCCTGCCTTACCGAACACGACGGGGATACCGCCCTCGGTGATCAGGTTGGCGATGGCCGTGTTCTCGCCGTCGATGGACGAGCCTGCCCCGTAATCGAGGAGGCATTCGATCACATCCCCGTCGGCTGCCGCAGCCTCGAGGGCTGTGCCGATGATGTCATGGCCGCCAGCGGTGTCCTTGACTTTGCCGTCGACGGCGCCGTAGATGGTTGCCTTCGCGGACATCGCCTCGCCGGCGACCATCTTGAATGTCCGGGTGTGCCCCCTCAAGTGGACGGCCACGGAGTCGTTGATCGCGGCGGCCGCAGCGGTCACGCCAATGAACGCCTCACCGGCGTCCGCGTAGACGACCTGCGTGCCCAATGTGCCGAGCTTCACTCGGCGGTAAGCCTTCAGCGCTTCCTCAGCGTCGAAGGTAACGGGGCTCATGCTGGTCTGAGACATCTCTGTGCTCCTATCAGTTGTGTGTTGCGGTATCGTCGCCGCCCCTGTCAGGCGCGGCTATTCGGTTGCCCGCTTCGCTGCAACGTGCGCGGCGTAGGCCTCCGGGTGATTCGCAGCGACGGCGGACATCGCCTCGGTACGCGTGCTCTTGTTGGCCTTCTGGTAGTCATCTACCAATGCATCGAAGTTCTTCGTGCCGCCTTCCCCTTCGCCGCCGAACTCAACGCCGTCAGAGCCGTCGAGCATGTGCTGCTTCAGGCCGGCGAGCTCGGCGTCCCGCTTGCCGATCTCGGCTTGCAGACCTTCGATCTCGGTGTTCAGCGCCTGAAGTTCCTCGGCGTGAGCGGCCTTGAGAGCCTCCCAGGCCGTCTTCCCTTCCGCGAGCTGCTCGCGCAGCCGCTCGCAGTAGGCTGCCTTCGCCTGCGTCACGTCCCATTCGTTCTCGAGAGCGTGGACTACGAACGCAGGATCGTCGGGGAACGCCGCCCTCAACTCGGCCAGACGCTCCGGCACTTTCTTCTCTGCCATTTCTGGCTCCTTCTTGGTGAGTGCAGTCACGCTCAGGCCGTGACGGTCTAAAAAGTTGGTGAAGAATGTCTTCGCACGCGACGGCTCGATGCCGCCCAGTAACTGAGCGGGCGGGGCCGTGTCATCCAGACCGAACAGCCACCCGAGCACACGCTCGCTGTTCACCGCAAGCTCCTCGCCATCGTGGAAGAAGCCCCCGGGGTTCGCCGCGGGACTGTCCACGATGTCGGCATCCCAGAGCTTGCCGAGCCGAGCGTGCGGGAACCCCTCTGTGTTGGCCGGGTCGGGGGAAACGAACACGCCCTTGTCGTTCTCGTGGGCGCCCGCGAACTCGTGTTCAGCACCGATGTCATGGCTGAACACGATTGAAGCGCCGAAGGCATCCGGGTCTTCCTCGGCCATATTGAGCACATACGAGCCGAGCGGCCCGTCAGGGGATTGGTCCGCGACGGGTGAGATATGCAGATCGGCGCGCACCACATCGCCGTCCAGCCGGAAGTTCTTCGACCGCCCGAGATACTTGCCGAGGCCATCGGAGCACAAACCGGGGTGCGTGAACCGCCCCTTGATGCCCTTCGAGGCAGCGTTGCCGGCCTCGGCCACCTGTGCGAGCATCACACCATCGATCCACAGGTTATGGCCGAGAGCTTCCCCTTTGGTCATCACGGCGTAGCCTTTGATGATGTTCGCATCGCGGTCCAACGTCGAGCCGCTGAGAGCGCTATTGGTGTGGGCGCGGAACTTCTCAGGTTTTCTGCTCGCCATCGGGCGTCTCCTCGCTATCGTCGTTGGTAGTGCCGTCCTCGCCGTCCTTGCCCGCACGCACAGCCTGCTCCGTCTTGCCTGGGTCCATACCTGCCAGTGTGCGCCACACGTCATCCGCCTTGATCGCACCGCCTGTGGCCTTCTCCACCTCCAGAGCGGTCGTGTGAGCCTCAATTATCTCGGTCTTCCGCGTCTCCAGGAACTCGCCCCGGTCGCGCGACAGGCTTGACAGCGCCTCCGTCTGCGTCGCCAGCCCGCGGTCCAGCTTCTTGCCAAGCGCTGTGACTTCCTTGTCCTCATCAATCCACGGCCACGATGGCGGCTGCCAAACGTGATTGAAGATGCCCGGACGCCACGCCAGCTTCCCCTCCGCAATCCAACGGCCCACCTGCCAGCGATACACCGGCACGAAGAACCGGCGGATGAGCGTCTGCTGCCAGCGCCGGAACATGATGAACGCCTGCAGCAGCACAGCACGGCTGCTGCTATAGTTCAGCTTCCCCCAGTCCAGCAATATCAGTTCAAGCGGCATACCGAGCGGGATGCCGAACAGACGCACGAACAGCTTCACAGACGCCTCGAAGTTCTGACTCGGCCGCGTCTGCTGCAGGCCCTTGATCTCCTGGTTATCCTTGCCCTGGAAGACCAGTGCCATCCCGAGCTCCGACACTATCGTGTCGAGATCGCCGTCCGCAGCATCGCTACGAGCCTCACCATCGCTACTGGTCACCCGGGCTGCACCCGGCTGTTCAGTCTTGTTCAGAGTCAGAGCGATCCGGCTCATCACCTGCCACGCAATCGCCTCGCTTGTCAGGATGTCCTCGATCCGGTGGGCAATCGGCATGCTCGCCACCAGCATTGGCACCCCCCGCGTCTGGCTGCTACGGTCCACGCGGTTGATAATGTAGATCGCGTCCTTCGCAGCCAAATTATGCGTCGATGTGCGGCTCGGACTGCCGCCGAAGTCGCTCACGGCACCCACGTAGAAGCCCAGGATGCGCCCATGCTTATCAAGTTGCACACCCTGCTCTATCCGACCGCTTTCCGATTGCCGCTGGTTCGACGCAATCCGTTCGGCCTCGATGTGTTGCAGCTTCCCCACCTTCAGCTTCGCAAACAGCGTGTCACCGGCAACCCCAAGCTCACGCAGCGTGATCTCGGACAGCTCTTGCCCGGTGTAGATGCCACGCTCCTCCGGGTCAGACCAGAACTCCGGCCACAACTCCTGCTCGATCCGGTCGTTGACGCCGTCTATGCCCGTCTGAGCCTGCAACTGAAGCCCCTTCGGCCCCAGCACGTAATCGATCCAGCGATTGATGACCGCGCGATACAAGAAGCTGTCACGATCCAGCCCCCGCGACACATTGATCAGTTGCTCTCGGTCGTATCGCGTGTGGAAGTCATGAGTGCCGCCACTCAGCGACGCCCCGCCCATACCACGAACCTGCTTCGCAACACGATAGCCCAGAGCGTCATACAGGCCAGGCTGGTGGACAGCTTTCATGCTGCCACTCGGGCCGGCTGCCACGACCTTTCTGCGGAATAGATTACGCAGGCCGTCAAGCATCGTCATCCACCCTCGCGCGCAGGCCCACGAACATAGGAGCACGCGGCGACAGGTCTTCACCAGTCGCCACGTTGTAACGTTCCAACTGCTTCTCCAGCCTGGCCAGATACTCCTGCAGCTTGAAACGCTCGCCGGACTGCCCCTCAGCACCCTGCGAGGCGTAGCCGCTCAGCAGGGCCTCTACCTCCTCGATGTGGTCGATCAGCATCGTGCGTTGGGCGGCAGTGCCGCTTTCCCGACGCCATCCGCCATTTGCCCAAGCCATTCGCGTGCCCCGTTCAATGCCTGGCGGGCGTGGCCGGCAGAACAAAAAAACGCGAGCCAATGCAGGGGTGCAGCCCTGCACGACTCGCGTCTATGTGTCCGCGCCGGCCCCCAACCGGGGGATCAGCCCAGAGGGTGCCCGCGAAGTTCAGTTGTTACACCAACAGATTATCCCCGCATCACCCACATGTCAAGATTGCTATTCCGCACAGCGGAATAAACTTACACTACACGCTTCATCGTGTAACCGCACTTCCCGTTCATGCACTTGTAGTAGCGCACGCTCTTCTTCACGCCGATTGCCGCCGGATAGCGGTCATCGTCAACAGTCGCCGTCCCGTTGCACGTCATCCCGCTATCGCATTCAGGGCACGTCGGCCCGTCCCCTCGCTGCCGCTCGACAGCCACAGCAGCAGCGATATCAGGCGTCACCGGCACAGGAGCAACCATCGCCCTGGGCCGGCCAATCCGCTTCCGAGTTCCCTTACGTTTCGCCATTCCTTTGCTCCTCTTCTGTGTCTTTCGATAGCATCTGCATGCGTCCAGTCTCTTCATTAGTGTATAGAGCTTCCGGACTCCTTCCCCGGCGTGGACATTCAATGCTCCATACTATCACGCCGCTGCCCTTCTGGTTTCCCTGTGAACGAAACGCCCATACCACGACCTTGCGTATCACCCACTGCAACAACCGTCGCATTGAGTCTCCTCCTTGTCCTTCGGTAGCACTGGCCACGGGACCGGTTTGACGTTCAATCCAATTGCATCCACCGAGGCCCGTGCTTCCTTGAGCCGGCGCACTGCATTATCATATCTATCCGATAATGGAGGCGGCAGACCATCGTGTTTGCCCGCCAGAAAAACAGCCGTCATGTCATCTGCGACGGCATCCATGTTCCGCGCCGCCTCCACCTCATTAACCAGTATCTGCACAAGGCGCTCGTATGTCTTCGAATCGTAGATCACCGGTTCGTCCGTATTCGCATTGTAGATCATCGGTTCGTCGCCCACCTGCGTCATCTGCTCATCCAGTGTTGCATCATCCCCTGCCATTCTCAATACTCCACTCGAATGTCCTTACTCTTCGCTTCCCCCGGCTTCTTCGGCTGCCGGGCGGCCTTATCGGCGTCCAGAGCCGTCAACTCCGCAACAGTCACGAACGCACCGGCCAGGCTGTAGCAGCCGCAGTCCCACAGGTGCTGTGCCCCGTGCTCAACCCAAATGCGCCGCTCACGCCCCTTCACCATCTGTATCTCGCGCTTCACGCGCATATAGTGCGACAGTATCCAGCCCATGCTCCCCGGCCCCCTCGACCGGCCCGTCCGGCTCTTGTTCGCGGCGTCCCGCGGGAACCAGTGATACCCCACACTGCCACGCTCGCGGAACAGCCGATGATGAACCTCATCCTTCAGCCGGTCAACGTCCAGGAACCACAGCCGGCTGTGATCGTCCTGCAGCCGGCACTGGATCATCTCGCCAGGCACATCAGGCAGCAGCTTCAGCGTCTTGCCGCTCACACGCCGGCTCTGGCTGCGGAACTGCCCCTCAGACCTGCCCACCAGGGCGTTCACCTGCTGGCCCTGTTCGTGGCACCATATCCGAACCACGTGCTCCAACGCACCCTCGTGACGGTAGCCGCAGTCCACCCACATATTCAGGCACTTGTAGGTCCCCATCTGATGTTCACGCACCGCATCAAGGGCACGCCGCAGGTCGCCTTCCGTCGGGTCACGGTCCGACCCCTCCTGCACGATCTCCTCGACGCCATAGTCCAGAGTGAACCGCGTCAGGCCGTCACGGCTGTAGCCGTCGATCTGCCAATACAGCACTGCCTTCTGCACGTCCACAGACCCGATGCCGAAGTCCACATCCGCCGGCAGTTCGTCACCGCGGCCCAGAGGATTGGCATAGTAATCGCCCGTGTGGCCGGCCAGCATCTCATAGCTCAACTGCTTACCCTGCAGGCGATCCTCCCACGGGATCACCCACACGAACTGGTGCAGAGCCTTCTCATCATCTTCACGCTCGAACCGCTTGCTCTCCCATTCCTCCGCAGCGATCTTAGCCATCGGCACCATAGGGCTGTGCATCGCGTTCCAGCGCAGCCCGAATACCGGCGTCTTCGGCTGCGGACCAGTGATGGTCCCGTCTGGGGCCACCTCCTGCCCGCCATGCACCAGCATCGGAGAGCACAGAGCCGCCTGCCGGTCAGCCTCGCTCCACATCACACCGCACGCACCGCACACATACCGGCCCTTCTCGCGAGCCTCGATCACAGACTCCGCCGTCTCCCACCCGATGAACCGATCACGCTCGGGAGCCGACCAGCCCCCGCAATGCTCGCAGCGCAGATAGATGCTGCTGTTGCTCCCCACCTCCGTCACCTGCTGAGCGATCAGCCCGGCCGCGGTCGAGATCGTGCATTCACCGTAGAACCGCGCCTGGTCACCGAACGCCGCCGAACGCCCCTGGAACTGCTTCACAGGGTTCGCCTCACGGCTCACATCGCCCGCAGTGTCCATTTTGTCAAGCTCTGTCGCCAGGATAACCCTCGCCGTGTGAGAACTCCGCTGAGCATCGCTGCCGCCGGCGCCCATAAACCGCACCAGGGCGCCGTTACGAAGCCGCACGCTCTTCGCCTTCCCCCCCTTGCTTCCGCTCCCGATCACCGGCAGCAGCTTCTTGTACCGCGTACGCTCCAATGCCGGCAGTATCCGCTCGCGCCAGATCGCCTGGGCCAGGTCGAGGTCCGGCGCAGCCAGGATGATGCCCTCCTGACGCTCGAACAGGTGGTACGCCGCGGGGATCACCAGGGTGATGAACGTCTTGCCGCCCTGCACGGGACCCGTCATATAGAAGTCCGTGAACTGCTCGCCGTCGAATGCATCGAGTACAAACCCGAGAAACGGCATGTAAGAAACGCGGAACCGCATGCCTTTCCGCGGCCCATCGGGCAGGATGATCTCCTCTTCCGCGAACTGACGCATACTGCGCGGCACCGCACACGGCCGCAACTCTCGCAGGAACCGCCGAACAGGCGTCAGGATGGAAGTCGTCTCACCCATCATCATCACCGTTCAATATCTGTCCCATCCGTCCTATACGTCATCTTCCTTTCCGCCCTCTGCCTCTCTTCTCTTCTCTGGCTGAAAGCTGACTGCTGATAGCTGACGGCTGACGGCCTCCTGCCTTCCTCTTCCGCTTCGCCTTCCCCCCCGTGAACTCCTCCCAACGCCGCACGATCACATCCACATACCGCGGCTCGATCTCTATTCCATAGCACCGCCGCCCCAGCTTCTCCGCTGCGATCAGCGTCGTCCCCGAGCCGAGGAAGCCATCGAACAACAGCCCATCAAGTCGCAGTATCCGCTGGAGGATGTCTACAACGACCGCCATCGGCTTCACCGAACCGTGCCATCCAAGATGATCCGGCAGTTCGTGTGAGACCTCCGACACGCTATATACATCGTGATGATAGGGCTTGACATCCTGCCAGTCCGGCTTCCCCACCGACGATATGCAGATGGATTCTGAAATCAGAATCCATCCGCGCCACGGAAACGTGCATTGTGCCTCTTTGTAGAGCGTAAGCATGCGCTCGAAACAATGCCCGGCGCCCCGGATCGCGTCAAGCCATACTGGAAAGGTGCGTGTCGACTGGAATGCAACCACGGCTGCGTCGACAATCGGCAGCAGCGGGACGGCGCCCCCAATGAGGGCGGCATGGTTCTCTGCCTCATCTCCTGGGACGCCGGGCTGATTGATGCCATACGGTGGATCAGTGAACACGGCTCCCGCCTTCTCCCCGGCCATGAGCCGCGCCACGTCCTCTGGCTTGGTGCTGTCGCCGCAGAGGACGCGATGATGGCCGAGGATGTAGAGGTCGCCGGGCTTCGTGATCGCCTTCTTCGGCGGCTCGGGCACGGCGTCATCGTCGGTGTTGCCCTCGGCCGGCTCAACTCCCATCAGCCCCGCGAGCTCATCGCCGAACCCCAGCAGGCCGAGGTCGAACTTCATATCCCCCAGCTCGCCGAGTTCCACCTTCAGCTTGCCGAAGTCCCAGTCGGACAGGTTGTTCGTCTGGTTGTCGGCCAGCCTGTAGGCTTTGATCTGTGCTTTGGTGAGGTCCTTTGCTGCGTGGACGGGCACCTTCGCGAGGCCAAGCTCGATAGCCGCCTTGTAGCGTGTGTGCCCCGCTACGATCACGCCGGCCTTGTCCACTACAATCGGCTGCCGCCACCCGAACTCCCTGATGCTGGCCGCTACAGCCGCCACAGCGGCATCGTTCACGCGCGGGTTCCCCGCATACGGCTTGATCTTCCCGATTGGCATCATGCGGACGCTCAGGCTCATTTCAGGAACTCCCGTTCGAGATCGTCCATGATTTCCATTATCGCCTCGGCCACATCGCCGCCGAACCGCCGGATCACGTGATCGAGCATGCCCCGCAGCCGTGCGGCGATCGCTGCCATCTGTTCGTTCACCGCGTGGATGTCTACCAGCTTGTCCGTCTCGCGTTCCAGCCGAAGATGCTTGAGCTCGACGTTCACCTCGGCGAGCTTGAGTTCATACCATTCGAGTGTGCCCTGGGGGGGTTCGCCGTCCGCCCATTGCCTCTCCTTCAGCCGCCTGTCCTGATACTCCCGCAGGTGCGTGCAGATGCTCTCGACGCTGTAGCGGCCGCGTTTCACCGCCACGATCTTGCCGTCCGTCACCAGTGCCCGGACGTTGCGCACCGAGCATCCCAGCAGCGTCGCAGCGGTGTTGACGTCCACTGTCTCGCCCTGCGGCGCATCCTGCGTCAGTCTCTGGACCTGGTGGAGTTGGTTGAGTTCCGCCGGAGTGAGTGACAGGGGGTCGGCGGCGTAGATGGCCTGGAGTTCTCGGAGCGTCCGGGCGTACGTGCGCCGCGGAGGCGCGGTCCCGGCCGGCTTCGATGCCCTGGCGGATTGCTTCCGCCGCACCGGCGCCTTCGACCGCCCGGACCGCTTCCTCGCCGTGGCCGCCAGGTCCGACTTGCGCCGGACCGTCGCCGGCTGCTTCACAGCAGAGCCCTTCGCGGGTTTCCGCCGTGCCGCCTGGGCCTGCTTCACAGCAGCAGCAGCCGCCTGGCCCGAACTCCGCCGCTTCTTCCGCCCGATATTCGTGGCGGTCTGTCCCATTCCGCCCGTCCATAATTACCCCCGGCCGCAGCCGAGATCACCGCGTTCCTCACCGCATCGAGGCGCCGCCCGCGCCCCCTTCGTCCGACATATCCACCTCAACCCGCTTCACCGGTAATCGTTTCACTTCACCGGTAATCGTTTCGCTTCGCCGCGCTTCACCCCAAATCTGCTACATAGTCCATTTTTCCGCCC
>SDBU01003700.1_pt1 | contig 19315 bp, 14 predicted proteins | sample 2277071 | NCBI WGS metagenome assembly SDBU01 (sample SAMN10397929, study PRJNA504765) | marine sediment metagenome | isolation source: marine sediment core GS08_GC12, 126 cmbsf | place: Arctic Ocean: Gakkel Ridge, Loki's castle | collected 2008 | reverse complement strand
ACAGCAAACGACGCCCCGGATACCGGCGATTCTCAGCCGGAGGGAAAGCTTCTCCTGCGGTCTACTCTCTACTCTCTCCTTTCTTGGCGCGCAAGGTCTACGGTGAGTTGGCTTAACATGCCGCCAGAAAGAGTTCTCGCACACCCCCGGCTCGCCGCCGATCAAGCCCTTCAGCCGGCGCGGCGAATGCCGTGCCCTTGGGCGGCAACAGGCCGTCTCGGCCCTCATCTCGGCCAAATGCGAGTGAAATAAACACCGGAAATATCCCGTGCCCCCAGGTCCGTCCCACGCTGCCGACGGGTCCGTCTCACGGTTCGGGCCGCCGGATCCGGTCGGCATGCGCTGCCGAATTCAGCCACCGGCGGGGGCTGGGCCAACCGCGGCGCACAAACTGTAACCCATATGCCTTCAGACAGTTATATTGACCCACTTATCCTGTAGCCGATCCTGACACCCAGCGACCACGGGGGGCGAAGTCGGTTCCTTCGACCCCCGAGGTGAGCGTTGGCAGCCTTGAGACCGCTGCAATAAAAACTTACGTCATGCCCGATATTCTGCTGTTTTTGCCCTTTACAAAAACGAAGGTCGTGGTATACTACTTGAAGCTCCAGCCCGTCAGGGAGCGCGGAGCTGTTTTTCGGAAGGTTGCAGGAATCTCGCTCACGCCTGCATAGGCCGCCCGGCCTAGTTCCCATCGAATGTGAGGTTGATCTGCGCGTCTTTAAGTTTTAGACCTAGAGAAGCTGTGGATCCATCTGGCAGGTTTCGCATGAGGACTTTATGTTGCCGGAGATGGACTTCGGCCGACCTAGAACTTTTGGTTTCCCGTCTACCAGGAAGGGACAAGAAAAGGAGAGCGAAATGAGGAAGCTTGAAGCAATTGCAATCGTGCTCGCGGTGACAGCCCTAACTGCCAATGCAGGGGTGGTCACGTCCTTCAACTATGTGTCGACGGAGACCCTAGACGGCACGGAATACAACGTCTATGACATGGTGGTCGATACCACGGAAGATTGGACGAACAGTCTGATGGAGATCCAGTTGAGCGTGGGCAGTTTCTACAACAATGTCGCCTTTGGCAAGGACACTCAGCCGGACCCGGCTCTCTTCGGGGCCTTTGCCGGACTCGAGTTTGACACCTACGCCGCGATCCCGGTCGGGCATATCGTGCCGGCCGCCTTCACCCCCGGTTCGCAGTTCGGCCAGACGCCTGCCGGTCCGCCCCTCGACCCGGACTTCGGGCCCTCGAATACGCACATCAAGGCAGGCTGGTTCGACATCATCCTCGGGTCGCCCGATGGCACGATCGCCCGCCTGACGATCTCGACGGACGCCGTGGGCACGATCAAGGGTGCTTCCTTCAACGCGGTGCCCGGTAGCGCCGAGCCGGAAGTGGCAGAGATCACTGGGTATTGGATCGAAGGCGGCCAGATCATGCCCGAGCCGGCAACCCTGGTCCTGCTGGGCCTCGGCGGTCTGGGACTGCTTCGGCGGCGGCGTAAGTAACTCGCCGGTGAAGTAGAGCTGTGCGTACGTAACGCGTAAACCACGGACGGGCGGTCCGTCTTCTCCTCGGACCGCCCGTTCTCGTGCGCGCCCGTCAGCGGCCCGGCGAACTAACCGGGCGGTCGTAGGTACCCACGAACTCCCCCACCAGGCGAATGCGCTCGATGTCTCCCGTGGAGGAGATTTCGTCGCTGATGCCCAGGATCAGCCGCGGCGCGAACCGCTCGATGCACTCGGCCACGCATTCGACGAGCGTCTCTTCACTCATGACGGTTCCCGGGCCTCGGGCGTCATGTCTACTCCTGCCGGCCGGCAGGCAGGCTCTCCTTTCTCCTGCTCTCCTGCTCTAAGCTGCGTGCAATCTCTGTTTCACGCAGCTTGGTGGCTCACCGAGCGATTATCCCCATTGCGTTTTTGGCATGCGTCGGTTATAATTAAGCTGTGGGATGCGTGTGGCTCTCATACGTTTCCCCCCGGCCGAGGCTCTTCTCCCTGTAGGCTCGGTCGGTCCAAGGCCCTCGGAGGCGTCCGGGGGATGGAGTGTCCGGCGGCCCGTTCGCGGGTGACAGCCGGGAGGCCCCTTGGAAAGGAGGTGATCGATGCTACACGAGTTCAGAGGTGGCCCGCGTTAGGCAGGGCACGCACCCGCCCAATGCAGGACACGACATTCCAGCCGAGCCTGGGTGCGCCAACCCGCACCCGGGTTCGGCGTTTTTTTTGCCGTCACTCCCGCGATCCCGGCCGGCGCTTACGCCCCGGCGATGCGGGGCATTCGCATGGGCTCGTCGCGCAGGATCGCCTGGTGGAACTGATGCAGCATGTCCGACTTGAGCGCCGCCGCCGCCGGGTCGTGCCACAGGTTGTTCACCTCGATCGGGTCGTCCTGCAGGTCGAACAGCTCGCCGTCGTCGCCGGTGCGGTGGACGGTGATCTTGTAGCGTTCGTTCACGTACGATCGCATGTGACACTTGTACGTGCCGTGGTGGTTCTCGGTGATGCTGTAGGTGCGAATGGGCTCCCCCTCGCACCAGTTCGGCAGCTCATTCCGGGCGCCCGCCATCCAACCGGGCACCTCCAGAGCCGCGGCGGCCAGGAAGGTGGGGGCGAGGTCCACCAGGTTCTGGATCGCCGTACTGACGGCCCCGGCCGCCACTCGTCCGGGCCAGCGAACGATGAACGGTACCCGGAGCAGGTCTTCGTAGTGGTGGATCGCCTTGGCCGTCAGCCCGTGTTGGCCGAGGAAGTGCCCGTGGTCGGTGGTGAAGACCACCAGCGTGTTCGCGGTGAGCCCCGTCCGGTCGAGGGCATCGAGAATGCGGCCGATATGGTGATCCATCAGGCTGACCATGCCGTAGTAAGCGGCCATGTCCTTCTTGAGCTCCTCGCGGTCGTGCAGGTGCGACCGGCCGCCGTGGATCGCCCCGTCGCCGGGGAAATAGCTCCGGAAGTCGGGCTTGACCTCCTGCGTCATGGCGAAGTGCGCCGGGTTCTTGTCGTGTTCGCCCGCGGTGAGCGCCCCCGGGACCATGTCGGCCGGGTCGTACATCGAGGCCCACGGCTCGGGCACGACGTACGCCGGGTGCGGGTCGTGGAAGCTCGACCAGCAGAACATCGGCTGGGCCTCTTCGGCGGCCCGCTCGATTTGCGCGATCGTGCGGTCGGCGGTCCACTTGGAGTAATGAAACTCCTCCGGCAGCGACCACGCCCGCGTCTGGCTGTTGTAGTAGCGGCTCCGCGGGCGCGACTTATCGGGCGGCCACGGCTGGAAGTAGTCGGCCCAGTCCGGCAGGCCGTTCTCGGCCATCCAGATCGCGTAGTGCTGCCCGACATGCGACTCGTCGGTGTGCATGCGGGCGGTCTCCACGTGCTGGAAGCCGTACCACGGCCCGTGGAACTTCCGCCAGAAGTCCAGATCCCGCAGCGTCGGCTGGCACTCGATGGACTCGGCGCCGGCTACGCTGGCCAACGGCTGAAAATGGGCCTTGCCGATCAGCGAGGTGAGGTACCCGGCCTCGCCGAGGGCGTCGCCGATCACCGGCACGTCCTCGTACAGTTTGGTCCCCAGCGACCAGGCGCCGTGGACGGAGGGGTACATGCCGGTGATAATGCTGGCCCGGGTCGGCGTGCACGTGGGGTTGGGGCAGTAGGCCCGATCGAATCGCGTGCCCTCGCTGCACAGCCGATCCAGCGCCGGCGTGCGGATGCGGTCGTTGACCGCCCCCAGTGTGCTGTAGTGCTGTTGATCGGAGGTAATCAGAAGGATGTTCGGACGCGGCGTGCTGTCGGTACTCATAGTGGCCAAACCCTACCATCGGCCCCCGCCGATGGCAAGAGCGGCCCCCGGCGTGAGCCCCATCGGCCGAAAAACCGTTGCCGCCGGTCCGCCGGGACAGGATGATGCTCCGGGCGCCGCGCCGGCGCCACGAGGCGGGCGCCACGGCCCGCCGCGGGAGGTGCAGGCATGGAAGCGGTGATTCTCATCGGCATCCAGGGGTCGGGCAAATCGACGTTCGTCCGGCGGCGGCTGTTCGACACGCACGTGCGGATCAATCGCGACATGCTCAAGACCGCCCGCCGGGAGAAGCTGCTGCTTCAGGCGTGCCTGGAGGCCAAACAGTCGTTCGTGGTCGACAAGATGAACCTCACCCCCGAGCATCGCCGCGTGTATATCGAGGCCGCCAAAGCCGCCGGGTTCCGGGTGGTCGGCTACGGTTTCGAGTCGGATCTCCACACCTGCCGCCGCCGAAACGCCCAGCGCCCGCCCGATAAGGTCATCCCCGTCGCCGGCTTGGCCGCGGCCGGCCGCCGGTACACGCCCCCGAGCCCCACCGAGGGGTTCGACGCCCTGTACGCGGTGCGGATCACCGAGGACGGCACCTTCGACGTGCAGCCCTGGCCGGAAGCACCCGGCACGTGACAGCCTTGCGGCGGCCCGGAGGCGGGGGGTACGCTTCCTGTAACCGTTCACAGCAAGTGCGCCTCGTGTGGAAGCCCTCTTGGCGTTCATGTTAGCCACGGGCGCGAGCCCGTGGACTGGTAGCGACCGCCCGACCGGAGCTGCCGGAGGCAGCGAATCATGCCCGCCGGGCCGGCCCGCATGACTCGCCCCCTACGATAGTGACATATGTCCGACCGGTGTGTGGTGGCGTAGGCGTTTTGCCGTTCCTCGGGCTATGCCCTCGTAACGGGAGTTTATCGCTTTATGGCCGCTGGATGGCCGCCAAGGCTGGGGCGTCGGGTATGCCGACGCCCCAATGCATCCATCGGCATCAGGACGAGCGCTCGGGGTGCTCTCCAGCAGAGCCCTATCCTCTCGGCTGACGGGTCTGATTGTCGCATGATCACCAGCGAGGTCAAGCATCTTTGCTCTCCAGTTCGTCGTCGATGGCCAGGTATTCGCGCACCAGCGACACGCCGCAGTTCAAGATCGCGGCGGTCTGCTCTGGTGTCATGCCGTCCAGGCGGCAATGACGCACGCGGTCGTACTGGCCAAGATAGCGGTCCACCGCTTCGATACTGTGATACGTTTCGCGTGCGATCTGCTCGGACTCCTTGCCCCCGGCATACCGCTTGACGCAGATGATCCGCTTATGCGTCAGGCCGGTCCCGACGTCATGAATGGTCGCACGTCGTGGCACAACTTCTCCGCTCTCGCTTTGATAGTCGGTCAGCACACGGGAGATCTGCTGAGCGCCGGTGTTCAGCAGTTCGGCCAGGTCACAATTCGACAGGAGGCCGCCCTGGTCATAGGACTGTTTGCACAGACGAAGAGTCTTGGTCAGCAGACGCTTGGCCGGCGGGACTCTGGCGATGCGTTGGTCGATATCTTCAGACGTGCTGATATCAAGAACCACCGGGATCAGAGACGTGTCCGCGATTCGCTGATACTGCCCGGGCCGGTCGTCAATGTCGATGGCCATCCACAGCACCTGCCCGTGCCTGACAGTCTGGGCCGCGCGAATGTGGGCGTCGAGGACCTCGATAACCATCTCGGCGCAGACCTGCCTAATCCGGTAGCCACCCATGCCCGGGAACTGCTGGCCGATACGGTGAGCCAGGGCGTTTTTCAGCGTCTTGTCCTGTAAAGGAGCGAATTTCTTGCGAAGGTAGTCCGGTTGCTTACCCATCGGAAGGCCTCCGTCGCCCAGCACCCTTTTCCCCCCCACACTGACCCAGACGCATCATTTCGTCGAGATGATAGGCCCTGTTCACGTCAGCCTCGCACGAAGCCAGCAGGGCCAGGTACTTGCCGATCAGCGACGGCCCGCGGCGTAACAGGAAGGCGATCTGGCCGACCTGCATACCCCGGGCGGATAACTGCGCGCAGCGAACGAACGTCGAAAGATAGTTGGCCACCGCCGCCGGCGAATGATGCAGGATGGTGCAAATCTGCGAGGTCGTCTTGCCGACCAAAGCCAAACGCACAATCTCCGTGCGATGAGTCAGCATCGGCCCTAGATCGTGAACGGTGCTTCGTAGCGGAATCATTACTCCGCCCAGGCTGTCACGCAGAACCTTGAGGTCACGCGTGATGGTCCGGGGCGAGACGAAGAAGATGCGGAAGGCCAGATCCTCACGCGTCAGCAACGCGCCCTGGCTGAGGGCCTGCTGGCAGAGGTCCAGGATACGCTCCTGGCGAAAACCGGCCGGCCCCAGACGCTGGAGAAGTTTATCGTCCTGACCGCCGCGATGCACGGTAAGGTGGACCGAACGCTTGCGGCAGTCAGCCACGGGTTTGCCCGCCGGCTCATCGGCGTCAACCGCCACCAGTGTGATTCTGCCGGGCGGCGCCGCTTCGCCGGCAGCGTCCATGAAGGGGAAATATATCTCCTTGACCACATCGAGAATGCCCTCGGCCTCGAACCGCGAACAGCTCATGCCGTACTGAACTTCGTTGAGAAATTGGGCTTCGAGTGTCTTGGATTCCAATCGCAAAAGCGTCTGCAGCTTGAGATTCGGCCGTCCCATATCGAGTTCCTTCCGTATAGTCGAAATAGTCGGAACCATACATAATCCACCCGGTGGGACATATGTCCAGTATGTAGGGGGCTCCTCGTCTCGGGGGCCACGATCCTCCACGGGCTCGCGCCCGTGGCTACCATGGGGTCCTTCGGGCCGGTCGATCCTGCAAAGCCGGTCAAGCCGGTTCGGTAACGCCGGTCCCGCCGGTTCGGTAACGCCGGCCCCGCCGATCCTGGTGAAATGGCCGCAAACGTGAAGCATATCGCGGGAGGCTTACACGCCGGATACTCGCAGCCGTCTGCCTGATCGTATCGATGGGCATATCCACCAGGGGCCTGGCGCCACAGACGCTGCCCCAGCGGCCCGGAGGCGGAGATTCCACTTTTTTTTGTGGAATTCTCTGTGCCACTATGCGTTACTTACAGTAATGGGTCTGGAACTATCTGGGGAGTTACTACGATGAGAGAGAGCACGCTATCCGCGCTCGTGTTGCTGACCTTCGCCACCATGGCGGTTTCCGCCGCCCCGCCCGCGGCCGATGCGACCGACGGGACGGCGACGCTCACCTACGACGCCGGCCCGGCCGCGGGGAGAATCGTCACCCCCGCCCGGGTCCGTGGCGGGGTCCGCTTCGGCGTCCAGGCCGCCAGCGGCACCATTACCGCCGCGGGGCGGAAGGTCGCCGTGGCCGCCCGCCTCAAGGGCAGCTCCGTCTACTTCGCGGTCGACCGCAACGGTGACGGTAGCCTCGCCGCCAGCGAGTACGTCCGGTACGTCAAGAACAAGGCGGTCAGGATCTCCCTCGCCCCGCCCGACGGCCCGGCCTGCGCCATCCGGTTCGCCGATCTCGATATCCGCGTCCGCAACAAGGCGGTCTACTATATGGCGGGGACCTACTCGATCATTTCCTGCATGAGCGGCACCGTCAACGGGCAGCAGGTGCGGATCTTCGACGACAACCTCGATGGCACCTTCACCCAGGACGGCAAGGACGCCATCGCCCTCGGCAGGTCCGTCGTGGCGATGCCTCTGACCAAGACCCACCAGATCGGCAAGGACATATGCAATGTGACCGTGGCGGCTGACGGAACCACCATCGAAGGCGAGGCCCGAAGCAGCGTCGAGCTCGGGGTCGTCGTGGCGCCCATCTCCCCAAGGCTGCTGAAGAGCCTCGTGCTCATCGGCCGCGAGGGCGCATACGACGTAACCGTGAGCGGCAAGACGGGCCTGCCGGCCGGGAAGTACCGACTGGCCTTCGGCGTGCTGAGCTCCGGCAACCGGACCATGCCGTTCGTGCCGGGGCGGGAGAATACGACCTATCCCATCACCGGCGGGATGATCAACCGGCTGCGGATCGGCCCGCCGGCGGAGCTGCGGTTCACCCCCGTGGTCAGCGGCGAGAAGATCACCATCAACCCATACACGCTGTCCATCGTCGGCAGCGGCGGCGAAAAGTATCTCGCCTCCACCAAGGACCTCGGCCGGCCCACCGTCTACCTGGTGGCCGGGACGCGAACCGTGGTCCAGAAGCGAATGGAGTATGGCTGAAGCGGCGCCCTCTGCGAGTACTCAGGGCGAGTACCGAAAGGAATGACCACCGCCAACGGTAAGATCGTCGTGGAGACGTCGGTTCCTGTGCTGGGGAAGGTCCGGGGCATCAAGACTCTCGCCGAGCTGGCCGGCGGGCCGGCCGAAGCCAAGGCCGCCAAGCCGGCCGTCGAAACCCGGCCCATGGCGAGCCGGCCGACCACACCCGCACCGGCCACCGGGGCACCGTCGGCGGGCACTCCCGTGGCGAGCGACACCGCCGTCGCCGCCACCGAGGCCCCTGCCGCCGCCAACGGCTCCATTGCCACCGGCGCGGGCACCGACCCGGACGGGGCCAAGCGGCTGTTGGACCTCGGCCGTGCGTACCTCAACATGGGCATGAAGGCCAAGGCGGCCGAGAAGTTCCGAGCCGTCGCCGGCACCTATCCCGGCACCGACTCGGCCAAGACCGCCGGCGAACTGCTGCGCCAGTGCCAATAACGCCGGCGGATGACACACCCGCCGCGGACGCCGCCGACACCCGAGGGCGGCGTCTGTTCTGTTCCCGCCTGTAACTTCTTTCCTTGTCTTTCTCTGTGTGCTCTGTGCCCTCTGTGGTGCAATCGTTGTTGACGACAGCGCGGAGCAAGCTCCGCCGCTAAACGCCGCTGTGGATCCTTTTGTTCTGGCGTGGCTTTATCTGCGTTAATCTGCGTTCATCTGTGGCAGATTCTCTTTGGTTGCGGCCCGTGGCCGCGCTAGGGCCAATCGTTGTTGACGACAGCGCGGAGCAAGCTCCGCCGCTAAACGACCCGCGGGAGATAGCTTGCGGCCGACGTGGGCGGCACTTACAATAGGGTCGACCTGGAGGTGAACGGCGGCCTGGTGGCGCCCCTGGTCTTCAAAACCAGTGTGGGGCTCAACAAAGTCCCGGGTGGGTTCGATTCCCATTCACCTCCGTTGCCACTCGTGTCGAACCGACCGCGGCCCGCGGCCGGTTCAGTCGGGGTGGGGGGCGCCGGGCATCTTGGCCTGGATCCACTCGTAGTAGCTTCGCATCTCCAGGTTCCCCGCGGCGGCACCGTCGATGAAGAACAGGCTGTCGGGGTGAAGCTGCAGCGAGCTGGCGGTGCACATCGCCGAGATCGGGCCCTCGATGGCGTCGGCGATGGCCTTGGCCTTGCCGTCGCCGCTGGCCAGCAGCACGAGCTTGTCGGCCTCGAGGATCGTGCCGACGCCCATGGTGATCGCGTAGATCGGCACGTCATCCTTGCTCTTGAAGAACCGGGCGTTGTCGTCGATGGTCTGCTCGGCCAGCGTCTTGATGCGGGTGCGCGAGCCGAGCGAGCTGCCGGGCTCGTTGAAGGCGATGTGCCCGTCGGAACCGATGCCGAGCAGTTGCACGTCGATGCCGCCGCATTCCTCGATCCGGTCCTCATACCACTGGCAGAACGCCGGGTAGTTGTGGGTGGTGCCCGAGGGAATGTGGATGTTCTGCGGATTGACGTTGATGTGCTTGAAGAGGTTCTCGTGCATGAAGTAGTGGTAGCTCTGGTCGTGCTCGGCCGTGAGGCCCACGTACTCGTCAAGGTTGAAGGTCCGGACGTGCGAGAAGTCCAGGCCCTCGTCCTTGTGCATACGGATCAGTTCCTTGTACAGGGCCCGCGGGGTGGAGCCGGTGGCCAGGCCCAGCACGGCGTCGGGCTTGGTGGCGACCACCTCGGCGATAACTTCCGCCGCCGCGACGGACAGGGCCTCATACGACGGATAGATCAGAACTTGCATGGACGTCTCCTTTGGTGCGGCCCCGATGGGCGGCCGGGGTTCATGCCTTGTTGACGTAATCGTTGATGAAATCCACCGCCGCGCCGACGGTTTGCACCTGCAGCGCGGCTTCGTCGTTCATCTCGATGCTGAACGCTTCCTCGAAGGCGACCACCAACCGCACCGACTGGGTGCTCTCGGCCCCGAGGTCGAAGATGAAGTTGCTTTCCGGCTCGACCATGTCCGCGTCGATGTCCAACACTTCACAGACAACTTTCACGACACGATCTTGAATCTCCTGCTTGTCCATGGCGCTCTCCAGGTTGCTGCCTCGCCCGTCGGGGGTCACTGGCGGATACGAATTCTCACGTCGGCGACGGCGCAGCCTTGGCCGTCGTCGTGCACGATCAGGGGGTTGATGTCCATTTCCGATATCTGCGGGAAGTCCGCGGCCAACTGGCCGAGCCGGCGCAGGCAGCCCTCGATGGCGCCGATATCCGCCGGCGTCCGCCCGCGCGCCCCTTCCAGCAGGCTGATCGCCCGAATGCCGCGGACCATCCGCTTGGCCGTGCCCGCGTCGATGGGGGCGAGGGCGAAGGTCACGTCGCTGAAAAGCTCCACGTAGATGCCGCCGAGCCCGAACATCAGCGTCGGGCCGAAGGCGGCGTCCTGCTTGGCCCCGAGGATCACCTCCGACCCGGCGGGGATCATGCGGCGGACGACCACGCCGGTCACCTCGGCGTCGGGAACGACGCGAGCGATGGCGTCCATCATCTCGGTGTGGGCCGAGCGCACCGCGTCGGCATCGGGCAGGTTCAGCACCACCCCCTTGGCCTCGTATTTGTGCACAATCTGCGGGCTCACCACGCGCAGCACGACGGGGTAGCCGATCTCCTCGGCGAAGGCGACCGCCTCGTCGATGTCCCGGCAGAGCTTGTGTGGCGGCACGGGCAGGCCGTAGGCGCTCAGCACGGCCAGGGCGCCGTCCTCGGGGAGGTAGCCGTCCGGGGCGGCCTCGACGACCGCGGCGGCGGCTTCGCGGTCCACCTCGAGCGGCTGGAAGGTCGTCAGTTCCATTTCGCGCCACCGCCGCACCCGCTGCACGTCGGCCATCGCGCGGCAGGCCCACTCGGGCAGAATGTAGTGCGGCACGTGGGCGTCCTGCAGAATGTCGACCCCCACCTGCACGTCCGAGGCGCCCATGAAGGAGCAGGAAATGGGCTTGTCGCACCCGCCGCGAACCTTCACCACCCCGCGGGCGATCTCCTCGATGTCCGTCATGGACTGCGGGGTGAGAATCACCAGCGCCTGGTCCACGTTCGGGTCGGCCAGCACGGCGCTGAGCGCGGCCTCGTAGCGGTCCGAGCGAGCGTCGCCGATGACGTCCACGGGGTTCTTCTTGTTGGCCGCGGCCGGAAGCGCCGCGTCGAGCTTGGCGGTGGTGGCCGGCTCGAAACGCGGGATGCTCAGCCCGATGTCGACCGCCGCATCGGTGGCCATCACGCCCGGGCCGCCGGCGTTGGTGACGATGGCCAGGCGATTGCCGTTGGGGATGGGCTGATACGCCAGCAGAATGGCGGTGTTGAACAACTCCTCGATGCTGTTGACGCGGATGATGCCCGCCTCCTGGAAGACAGCATCGCAGATGGCGTCTTCCCCGGCGAGCGAACCGGTGTGGCTGGACGCCGCGTCGGCGCCCTGGGGAGTCCGTCCGGACTTGATCGCCAGGATCGGCTTGGGGCTGGGCCCGCGCGTGATGCGCTTGGCCGTCTCGATCAGCTCGCGCCCGTCGCGCAGCTCTTCGAGGTACAGCAGAATCACGTCGGTCTCGGGGTCTCTATGGAGATAGTCCAGCAGGCCGATCTCCGTCACGCCGGCCTTGTTGCCGAAGCTGACGAACTTGGAGAAGCCGATGTTCTTGCCGCGGGCGTAGTCCAGCACGGCCGTGCACAGGGCGCCGGACTGGCTGAGGAAGGCGATTCGCCCCCGGGCCGGCATCTTGCGGGCGAAGGAGGCGTTCAGCATGGTCAGCGGATCGGTGTTGATCACCCCCAGGCAGTTGGGGCCGATCAGCGAGATGCCGTATTCTTTGCAGATATCCTTGATTCGCTGCTCGCGCTCGATGCCCTCCGTCCCGACCTCGCGGAAGCCCGCGGAGATCATGATGACGCCCTTGACGCCCTTTTTCCCGCACATCGTCAGGGCCTTCTCGCAGACGCTGGCGGGGAAGACGATCACGGCCAGGTCGATGTCGTCGTCGATGTCGGCCAGGTAGCGGTAGGCCGGCACGCAATCGATGCTCCGCTTGCCGGGCGCCACCGGGTACAGCACGCCCTTGTAGCCGCTGGACTGGATGTTGTGGAAGATATCGTAGGGCACGGTGCCGACCGTCGCGGTGACGCCGAGCACCGCCACGCTCTTGGGGTTGAATATCCGATCGCGCGGGTACACGCCCGCCGCTTTCGCCACTTCGATCCGGTCGACCATACGGGTCATCCTTTCGTCCGCTTGTTTCCGATCAGAGCACCTAACACCATTCTGTGCCGTTTGCTCTGCCTGCGGCGTCGGCTGGCTTCGTCAGGCTGCATCGATAACCTTACGAGGTTGTCTGCTTCGCCTTCTTTGCCAGCCTTGTCCTCGCCTACGAGCAAATCGCCACAGTATGTCGTTAACTGCTCTAGACGGTACGCCGGCGGGGGCCCGCTCGCCGCAAGCCGCGGGGACTGTTCCGGTGGCCTCGGCCGGAGCTGGGGAACTCCCGCCTCGCTCTGGACATCGCGAAGAAGCACTGTACCCCCCGACCGCTAAGATTTCAACAGGGCCCTGCGCCCCTTCTTGACGGCCGCGTCACGCTGTGGGGCGGTGAGTTCGTAGACGGCCTCCCACATCGCCTCCTGGGCCTCCGTCCACTGGCGTTTCCGCCGGCCCATGGCCACGTTGGCCGTCTCGTAGAGCTTCTTCCGCCCAAAACCCTTGGTCACCGCCCCTTCCAGCAGCCACGCGAACGAGGGGATGAACTTCGCCAGCGGCTTGCCCGTGGCCATGATCAGGGCCATGGCCCCGACGTAGGAGCCCGTGTTCAGCAGCGTGCCGATGGAGGTCTTGGTGTGATCGCCGATCAGCGAGCCCACCTTGGTCGAGCCGGTGTCGGTGGGCCCCTTCCCCGGCAGGAAGACCTGCACGCTGCCGTAGTCGTTCTTCAGGTCGCTGTTGGTGGTCAGTGCCCCCAGGTTCACCCATTCCCCGACGTAGGCATGGCCCAGGAAGCCGTCGTGGTACTTGTTGGAGTAGCCCTGGATGATCGACTCCTCGACCTCCCCGCCGATGCGGCAGACCGGGCCGATGGAGTTGCCCTCGCGGCACTTGGCGCCCAGCAGCACCGACTGGGGCCCCACGTAACAGGGGCCCTCGATCCGGCTGAAGGGGTGGACCTCCACGTCCTTATCGATGTAGATCGGGCCGTTGGCGGCATCGAGCACGACCATGGGGTGGATCATGGCGCCGGCGGCGATGTACACGTCCTTGGCGCTGCCGCGGACGGCGTTGGGCTGCTCGACGGTTCCCTCGATGCCGCTTCGGCCGATGGCGGCGAAGTCGGCGGTGAGCTGGTCGGGATTGGCCAGCACCAGTTCCCAGGTGTAGTTCCACGTCGCCGGAGACACCGTCACGTTCGGCAGCTTGGCCTTGGCGGCCGCGAGGAACGCCTCGATGCCGTCGGCCGCGAGGGGTCCCGCGTCGGCGGCGGCCACGCGGGCGTACATCACCTTGCCGTCGGCGTCCACGCCCACCTCGCCGGCCCCGGTCGGGGAGACGTCGAACCCGTCGGCCTTGATCCGGGCGTCCACCAGCAGCAGGTCGTCCCCGGCCAGCAGGGAAGCGTCGTTGACGGGGATGTCGGAGCTTTCCCGATACGCCGCGGCCATGTACTCGGGGAGAAAGCCCGCCACGTCGGTCGTACCGACCTTCGCGGCCAGTTTCCCGGCCAGGTCGGTAATGCCGCATCGCAGGGCCCAGATCGGCCGGCTGAACGAGAGCGGGTAGAAATTCGAGCGGACGTCAGCGTCAACGTCGATCAACACCAATCGCATGAAACCTCATCCTTTCTTCTGCACCGGAAGCTCCGGGCGGGGCGCCCCATCGTCGAGGGCCGCCGCCGCCACGTTACAGCGGGGACATAGGTACCATTTTTCCCCCGGTTCCGCAACCTCCCTCCCTCGCCAATGGTCGGTTCCCGATGCCGAGTTGCCATCACCCAACGGCCCCCATGCTATTAACGTCCAAGATGTCGAATCTGTTTTGCACTTTCGTGCGTCTCTTGCTGTAACTTCTTTCCTTGTCTTTCTCTGTGTGCTCTCTGCCCTCTGTGGTGCACTCGCCGTTGACGCCAACGCGGAGCAAGCTCCGCCGCTAAACGCTGAAGTCGATCCTTTTGTTCTGGCGTGGGCTTATCTGCGTTTATCTGCGTTTATCTGTGGCTCGTTCGGATGGTTGCGGCCCGTGGCCGCGCTACGGCAGCGGCGGCCGTGGGGGCCGCCGCGGGAGATCGATACCGGGTCGTATGCACCACCGCACGGGTGGCGCGGGCGCTACTTGCCTCACCCATACTGGGTGCCCTTGACACCGAATTGCACCGTCCGGCCGCTGCCGGCCAGCCCCTTGTTCACCGCGGTGGCCAGGTCGGCCCACACCGCCGGCCCGTTGTAGGCCACCTCACCGGCCAAATCGAGGTAGACCACCGTGGGGACCGATAGAATGTTCCACGCGAGCTTGGTGCCGGTGGTGTCGTCGTACGCCACCGCCGTGCCGGTCTTGCGGGTGGCGTAGAACGGCCTGACCTTGGTCTCCGGCTCGTCGATATTCACCAACACGGTGGCGATCTTCTCGGCGGCGAGCGCCTTGACCACGGTGGGAGTCTCGTCCAGGGCCTCCTTGCTAAAGGGGCATACCGTATCCACAAAGATCAGCACCAGCCCGGCCTCGCCAGTGTAATCGCCCAGCGTCCGCGTTTCCCCAGCCAGATTGGGCAGCTTCGTGGAAGCCAGCAGCCGGGGGCCGTCCAGTTTCACCAGCCCCAGCATGGCCACCTCCGGCCCGGGATCGGCCTTCTCGGCGACCAGCAAGGCGGCCCAGTCGTCCAGCGTCCGGGTGGGATACCAGCCGAGGTAACGCATGTGCCCGAACTTGCCCACCAGCACGAATGACGGCGTGACCGTGGCCCCGAACGCCCGCCTCACCGAGCCGTCCACGTCGCGAACCACCGGGAAGCCCGGCGACTTGGCGGCGTAGTACGCATCGACGGCCGCCGTGTCCCGCTCGGTCTCGACGCGAAGGTAGTTCAGGCCGCCAATGGCCTTTCCGTGGTGCAGGGCGATCATCCTGTCGAGGCCCTTGCCGCTCAACTCACAGATGATGCTGCCGAACTCGATCAGGGATACCTTCCCCGTAAGCCCATTGGCGGCCAGGAAGGCCTTCTGCGCGGGCAAGTCCACCGTCGCGGGCCTCGGCCGGCCCCCGCCACCGGGCGTTTTCGGCCCGGGCGGAGATGTCGGCTCTTCCGGCGGAGGCTGCGGATCGCTCGTCTGGGGCGGGGTCTCTTCCGATTCGCCGCACCCCCCCAGCGTCAGCGCCGGGAGCAAGCAGGCTATCGCCATGTACCTGGACAGCGTTTTCATCCCTACCTCCGGATATCACAACACGTTGGACACATCGCCGCCCACCGCGGCGCCCGCACCCATTATAGTATAGCCAACGGCTCGCCGGGCGGCAAGCTGTCGGCCGGGGTCATCCCTTCTTCATCGCCTCGCTGTAGAACATCCTGACCGGGGCGCCCCCCATGGCCACGGCACACCAGGCGACCTCGTCCAGTTCGGCCTGGGTGATGCCCATCTTGCGGGCCTTGGCCAGGTGCACGACCACGCACGGCTCGCAACGCGCCGCCAGGACCAGGGCGAAGTTGATCAGCTCCTTGGTTCTCGCGTCGATCACCCCATCGGCCCCGCTGGCCCGCATGAGCGTCCCGAAGCCCTTCAGCGCCTCCGGGGCGCTGCTGTCGGCCGTCGAGCCGCCGCTGCAGCACGACTCGGCCGGGGGTTTATCGCCCGGCGCCGGCCCGCAGCACGGTTCGCCAGCCGTCACCTTCTCCGCGGGCGTCTCAGCAGAACAGCACGGTTCGGCGGCCGGGGGTTCGCAGCAGGGAGCGCCCGGCTTCGCCTCGGCGGCGTGGTCGGCCACCTCGGCGAACTGCCCGGCCGCGGCCGCGTCCTCATCGGCCGCGGTCACCACGATCCGGCCCGACGAGGCGGCGACAATTTTGCCCACCGTCACGCCCGTCACGCCCCTTTCGGCCAGGGCCGTCAGTAACTGCCCGTGGCGCTCGGCGGGGATGGCGATCAGCAGCCCGCCGGACGTTTGGGCATCGTAGCCCAGGTACACCCGGGCCGGGTCGGTGCCCTCGGCCACCCGGATGTCCTCGCCGACGTACTCGCTGTTCCGCTCGATGGCCCCGGGGATCACCCCGTCGGCCAGCGCCGCCAGGGCGCCGTCGAAGGCCGGGAGGGCGTCGGCGAATATCTGCGCCGTCACGCCCGCCCCCCGCGCCATGCCGATGAGGTGCCCGAAGAGGCCGAAGCCGGTCACGTCGGTGCAGGCGGTGGCCCCCGCCGCCACCATCGCCTCGGCCGCCGCGCGGTTCAACTGGGCCATCGCGGCCTCGGCCTGGGCGAGCCCGACCGGGTCGGGTCGGCCGATCTGCCGGGCGAAGCTCAGCACGCCCACCCCCAGCGGCTTGGTGAGCACGAGCACGTCGCCCACGCCGGCGGCGCCCCGGGCGATCGCCTCGGCGTCGATGGTGCCGGTGATGGCGAAGCCGAGCTTGATCTCCTCGTCCTTGATGCTGTGCCCGCCGATCAGGGCCACGTTCGCCTCGGCGAGCACGTCCATGGCGCCCTTCATCATGCGGTACATGATCTGCCCGTCCAGCGTCTCGGACGGGAAGCCCAGGATACTCAACGCGGTTCGCGGCACGCCGCCCATGGCGTAGATGTCCGACAGGCAGTTGGCCGCACAAATGCGGCCGAACAGTTCCGGCTCGTCCACGCAGGGGGTGAACACGTCCACCGTCTGCACCAGCGTCGTCCCATCGGTGAGGCGGTAGACCCCCGCATCGTCGCCGGCCGGGATGCCGCTCAACACGGCCGGGTCGTTCACCACCGGCAGCCGGGAGAGAATCTGCTCCAGGTCGCGCGGGGCGATCTTCGACGCACAGCCGGTGTTGTGGACCATTTCGGTCAGTTTCACCGATTCGGCCGGCACGGGGTCCGGGCGGTCGCCGGCGCAGGGGCAGATGCCCTGCTCGGTAAATACGTCACATGGGCACGGCCGTCGGGGGTCGCACACGCAGTGGCCCAGCTTCATCGACCGCTGCATGATCCGCCGGCGTTTCGCCAAGTCTACCTTCGACACAGTCTGCTCCTTCCCCCCGCCCGGCCCCGCCCGCGGCGACGGGGCCATACCTTACTAACGCGCGCCGGGCCAGTTTTGTTCCGTCTTATGTGCACCTCTCGCACCCAAAGCTCGCGGGCTACCCGTCCGCGCGGTCGGCGAGCCATTGCTTCGCCTCGGCGCCCGGCGTTCGACGGCTGCCCGGTGCCATGCTTCTGCTCGCAGAAGCATGGCACCACGGGCCGCCCATGGTACTCACCCGAGCGCGAGCACCAACGGTGCGCCTTGTCCCATGCGGCATGCTTCTGCAAGCAGAAAGCATGGCACCTTGCGCCTTGCCTCACGCCCGGCGCCATGCTTCTGCTCGCAGAAGCATGCCCCCACGGGCCGCCCATCATACTCGCCCAAGCGCGAGCACCAACAGTGCGCCTTGTCCCATGCGGCATGCTTCTGCGAGCCCGGTGCCATGCTTCTGCTCGCAGAAGCATGCCCCCACGGGTCGCCCATCATACTCGCCCAAGCGCGAGCACCAAAGGTGCGCCTTGCCACACGCCGCATGCTTCTGCGAGCAGAAAGCATGGCACCTTGCAGAAACATGGCACCTTGCAGAAAGCATGGCACCTTGCATCGCACCTGGCACGTGAGACTCTCGGGCTACTCGTTCGCGCGGTCGGCGAGCCATTGCTTTGCCTCGGCGCCGGGGGTTCGACGGCTGCCGGAGCGGACGGTCAGGCGGACGGTGTCGAAATAGTCCAGCAGCGGCACGGCGTACTTCCGGCTGGCGCCGAGGGTGTCGCGGAACTCCATCGTCGTGAAGCCGCTGGCCCGTGTGAACAATTCGAGCACCACCTCCCTGGCGGCCTCGACCGCCTCCCGATGCAGCGCCAGCCGCCGGTCCAGCCGCACCACGGTGCCCTGATCGGCCAGCAGAGCGATCATGGCGGTAATGCGTTCGGCCGGGGAGCCCAGCGACTCGGCCAGTTCCGCCACCGTCGGGGCGGCCAGGTGCCCGCCCTGCAAGGCCGCGGCAATTCGCTCGGCGAGATCCAGGTCGTCCGGGGGCACCTTCGCCTCGCAGCCGGCCAGCGCCAGCAGCGTCCCGTGCCGTTCGAGCGTCCCGTCGGCCAGCAGCGTCCGCACGGCCGCCGCGAGCGTCGGGGCGTCCGCGGTCACCGCCGCCGCCAGGTCACCGGGGGCGATTCCCAGGCGCATGGGGTTCGCCGCGTGATACGCCTGCAGCGCCTCGGCGATCCGCTTGCCGACCTCCGCCGCCACCTCACGGTGCAGCAGCTTCCCCTCGCCGGCGTCCAGCAGCCTCCCATCGGCCAGCATTGCCGCCACCAAGGGCTCGGCCCGTTCCAGCGGCATCTTCGCCCGACGCGCCAGGGCGTCCGCTGCGATCGCCTCGCCGGCCTCGCGGGCGTTCAACTCGCACCACGCTTCGGGCGAATCGACCGCCGCCAGCCGCGCCGCCAGCCGCGCCAACACCCACGCCCGCTTCCGCCCCAGGCGGTGGTCGCTGGTATCGAGGATCCGCCCGCCCCCCACCGTTGTCACATGCCCGCCGCCGGCGCCTGGCATGTTCGCCCGCAGCACGTACCGCTCCCCCGGCGCCAGTGCCAACGGCCGCCGCATACGAAGCTGAACCGCCTGCCGCCCCCCCGGCGCCAACGGCACGCCTTCCAGCATAGCCACGTTGGCCATCACCTCGGCGGTGCCCACGTGCACGTGGACCTCGGCGTAGTCGGCCAGCTCCCGCGGCATCGTCGGCAGCAGCGTCAGTTCGGCCTCCACCATGGACGCCGGCGTGAAGCAATCTCCCGTGCACAGCAGCTTGCCCCGCTCCAGGGCCGTGGCGTCGACGTCGGTAAGGTTGATGGCCACGCACTCCCCCGCCCGCCCGACGGTGGCGTCTTCCCCGTACACCTGCAGTTTGCGCACGCGGCAGGCCACCCCGTCGGGCAGCAGCTCCACCCGCTGGCCCTCGCGCACCTCCCCGCTGGAAGGAATGCCCGAGACCACGGTGCCGAACCCGTGCATCGTGAAGACCCGTTCGATCCACAGCCGAAACAGCCCGCTCAGGTCCCGCGGCCGACACGCCGAGACCGCCTCATCC
>SDBU01003699.1_pt1 | contig 19317 bp, 13 predicted proteins | sample 2277071 | NCBI WGS metagenome assembly SDBU01 (sample SAMN10397929, study PRJNA504765) | marine sediment metagenome | isolation source: marine sediment core GS08_GC12, 126 cmbsf | place: Arctic Ocean: Gakkel Ridge, Loki's castle | collected 2008 | reverse complement strand
TGCGTTTCACTAAATCGTGACCGTTTCATAGAATCCTCCTGGCTCCAATATGCCAAAAAACTCTATCTTAAAACAGTCTACTCTTTGGGGAAGCTTACGATAAGAGCATCGATATATATGCGGGCGGAAAATGGATTTAGTTAGTCCATTAATTGTAAAGTGGAAAAATTTACGCGAATTATCTAAGAAATTATAATTCTGGTTGAAATGCCGCTATTTAATTGACAACTACGCGCATTTGAGTGATTCTTTATAAAAAGCGATAAGTCTTTGTCGTTCAGTATAATGCGCGGCCGTTTAACAGTTTAACGAAAATGCCAGGATAGAGATCATAATCCTCGTATTCGTGTTTGGGTCCCCACGTCGCTAATTGTCTTTCAACGACTTACGGGGATTACATAGACGACACTATAATACTCACATTTACGCGAGGCTTGACATTTCTTTCAATAGCCATATCTTAATAGCGTATTTATGACGTTAGGGGAAAATGGCATTTAAGGAAAAAATATTTGTAACGCGTCGGCTTCATTTCAAGATAGCCCTTTTTGTTATTCTTACTATTATCATTATTTTCGGTCTGTTTTCCGCGTATCAGATATATTCATATCGTCAAACGCTTACAAATATGGAAATAGAATCTTCTGAAGAGCTTGGCCGGACATTAACTTCCAGTTTGGAAATCGCGATGCTAAATAGCGATATTAATTCAATCCAATACAGTATTAGCGAGGTTTCCAAAAACAATAATATAGTGAGAGTTTTTCTATTGAATATGGAGAGCGTAGTAAAAGCCTCGTCACAGGAAGAAATGATCGGGTTGCGCTTGAATAAACAGGATGCCGGCTGCGAAAACTGTCATGGTTCCGACGGGCTTCATCAGTTTTCCACCATATTCTCGCTGGATAATGAGGAATTATTACGTGTGGTTACCCCGATAAAGAATAAGCCATCGTGTTTTCCATGTCACGGCGATACGGCCGAATTAAACGGTATCCTCGTAATGGATCATTCTCTACGAACAATCAAATCTGAAATTGTTTCCAACCTGAAATTAGCGGGGGGTATAGCGTTTGTTTCAGTCTTACTAATGATGCTTTTATTCCGCTGGTATATCAGACGATTGATCATAAGCCGCGTCGTTTATCTTGAATCGCTGGCTCGTCGCATTGTAAACAACGAGCTGGATATCGATATAGAACTTAGCGGGAGGGATGAATTATCCTCCCTCGCCAGCAGTTTCAACAATATGAAAGATTCCTTAAAACTATCTATGCAGAGAATCGATAATCATCGAAATTACTTATCTCACTTATTTGAGAATCTTATCGACGGTATTTTAATAATTGACGATCTCGATCGAGTGGCTTTCATTAATAAGTCATTACGAGATATATTAGAGATTGATCGGGATACGCTGCAGACTGGCGATCTTGTTGATTTTGGAGGAAAGCCACTGGATCGTTTTTCGGTTATCGGCAGATTAATCGCGTTATCCAGAGACCGGGAAACGCCTGTAAAGGAAATCGTTAAATTGCGGATTTCCCCTGAATGCCAAAAACATATCGAAATACATATCGGCAAACTATTGTTGCCGCCGTGGCTAAAGCCGGAAATTATCATAGTTGTAAGAGATATAACCGCGCGAGTGACATTTGAAAATCAAGTTTATCAAGCTGAAAAGCTGGCCACTATCGGACGGCTCGCGGCGGGTATCGCTCATGAAATCAATAACCCCATGGCTTCGATTCTCACATGCGCGGAGGGATTGCTTAAGCAAAAAACCGAAGCTGATAATGGAAATCATGAATATCTGGATATCATTAAAAACTCAGCCCAACGGTGTAAATTAATCACGCAAAAACTTCTCGATTATTCAGCGGTCTCGAGGATGAATAAAGAGATCATAAACTTAGGAGAGGTTCTGGAAGAAGCGGTATCGCTACTTCAGTTTGAAGCTACCGGTAAACGAGTTCAGCTCAGTATAATCAAACCCGCTAAAATACCGGCGATTTCGGGCAGTAAGGATTCGTTGGTCCAGGTTTTTGTTAATTTAATACTCAATGGAATTCAAGCCGTCGCTCCGGGCGGGAATGTAATTATAAAAGTAAAAATCGAAAAAGATTCGGTTAATATTAACTTCGATGACGACGGTCAGGGAATCAAAGAAGAAAACTTGTCACAGGTGTTCGATCCCTTTTTCACTACCAAACCGGTAGGGGTCGGCACCGGCTTGGGGTTGTCGGTAAGCCAGGGTATCGTAAAGCAACATGGAGGAAAAATCGAAATCGCGCAGAGTAAAAAGGGATTGACTTCGATTCTTGTTTCACTCCCTATAGCTGAAAAGGAGACGGGTTCGAAAAATGACAGATCATAAAGGCAAAATCCTGTTGGTGGACGACGATGAGGTTTTTGCCGGAGTTTTCGCCAACGAATTGGGCCGGATGGGTTTCTTCATCCAGCAGGGTTTCGGAACCGATATTTTGGCCAGCCTGGAGAACGGCAAATTTGATATTATTATTCTGGATATCCTAATGCCCGATATTTCCGGATTGCGATTGTTAAAGACAATTAAGAACCGTGTGCCCGATATTGAAGTTATCATGCTTACCGGTAACGCGACTGTTGAAAACGCGATAATATCGATGAAAGAAGGAGCTTACGATTTTATTACGAAGCCGGTGGAACTGGATCGAGTCGAGCAGATTCTTCATCGGTGCATGGAAAAAAGAAAACTGGAATCACGCAACCAGATACTGAAAAATCGATTGTCCGATCTCCGGGAAGGTTATTTAATCGGTAATTCAGACGCGATCAAAGAGATAAAATCTCTGATAAGCCGCTTCGCTGATTCGGACTCGACAGTTCTTATTTATGGAGAGTCCGGTACCGGCAAAGAATTGGTGGCAAACTTAATTCATAAGAACTCTCTGCGCCGCGATGAGCCGTTTATCATAGTCGATTGCACCGCGCTTCAGGAAAACTTACTGGAATCAGAGCTTTTCGGACACGAAAGAGGGGCTTTTACCGGGGCCGTAACCAAGAAACACGGGATCTTCGAAATCGCGGAGGGCGGATCGATTTTTCTGGATGAAATCGGCGATATCTCGCCGTCGTTGCAGGTCAAATTGTTGAGAGTGGTCGAAACAAGGAGTTTTCGACGTTTGGGCGGCACCGAAAGGATCGATGCCAACGTCCGATTAATTGTGGCGACTAATCGAGACTTGCTGGAAATGATACGCGATAATGAATTCCGAGAGGACCTGTATTACCGTATTAACGTCGTCAGCATTTCTCTTCCGCCTCTGCGAGAGCATCTCGACGATATACCGTTATTGGTAGACCACTTTTTATTGGAATTAGGCGGATCGGACGCGCGGAAGAAGAAATTTTCAACCGAAGCGTTGAAAGCGTTAAAAGAACATGACTGGCCTGGTAATGCCAGGGAGTTGAGAAATCTCGTTGAGCGTTCGCTGCTTCTATCTGAAAAAGAGATCATCGACGAAGCCGATTTACCGCTTGCGGCCTCGCCGCTAAGATCAATCTTAAACAAATATGACCGACAAAATTATCCGTCGCTTAAGGAGCTTGACAACGAGTATATTAAACTTGTACTGGAAAAAACAAACGGCAATAAACAGTTAGCGGCGAGAATCCTTAAGATCGACAGGAAGACAATCTCTCGCTTGTTGACCAAATACAATAACGAGGAATAATGCCCCGACCGCGGGACATTTTGGGACACCGCCCACTCCAAATTTAATTTAGCTCAATTACACGAATTCGCTTCGATAACTCCATAACGTTCTACATATCAACGGATTTCGCGTTCAACTCAAGCGGTCTTTAGCGGCGAATATAATCCTGGCATAAAAATTGTATATAAGAAAACCCGGAAGGGAAAAATATTGGAAATACTGCTAATTTCAAATCAGATTCCTCAGGATGAAAAAAGATTACTTGAAAAAGTTCTCGTTGAGCACAATATCGATGTACGCTTGGCTGACAGTTACAAGAAAGCGATAGAAGATCTGGCAAAATACAAATATTCCATAGTGATTTTATATTGTTTCGACGGCGAAGACGATCTATCGCCGACAGAAGCCGTTCGAATCATGAAGGGGATCGTTCCGGCTTTGCTTATCATCGCGATTTCGGGAGAGACACCGCTTGAAACCGAACGGGAGTTGAGGAAAACGGGTCTATATTTTCATTTGACCTCTCCTTTTAGCGAAAAAGAATTAGGAGACGTATTAATAAGCGTAATTAGAAAAGAACAGATGGGAAGAAGGAAATGAATCGCGTTAAACAGACGAGAGATATCGCGGCCTTTAAGGATTTTGATTATATAACTTATTTTGAAAAGATAAAACATGAACATGACCGTTAGAAAAACATTCCTGGCTGTACTGTTAGGCGTTTTTGCCGGCGGTACGATCATCTATGGCAAGCTGCCGCAGCCGATAGAATTCAATCATAATCTTCATGTTACAGAAGTTGAAATGGATTGCTCCGATTGCCACAGATATGTCATTACAAACCGCAAAGCGACTCTGCCCGATAAAGACATTTGCCTGGATTGCCATAGTGAAGCCATTGGAGAGTCGGTTGAAGAGCAAAGGTTAATCGCCTTACTGGAATCCGATCGAGAATTCAACTGGCAGCGGGTTTATGTTTTACCCGAACACGTTTACTTTTCTCATTTTCGCCATGTGACACTCGGGCAGGTGAGTTGCCAGGAATGCCACGGCGATATGAAAAAACTTGTCTCACCTCCGGAAAAACCGGCGGTTGATATCATCGATATGGATAACTGTATGGATTGTCATGAAGACAGACAGGTTAATAATGACTGCCTGACATGTCATAATTAAAATGGATTAGGACTATCATGGAACGAAGAAAATTCTTGAAATCTATCTCGATAGGCGGAGTTTCTTTATCTCTTTTACAATTGGACGCTCTGGCGTCCGTCGTAGGTTATCATCAAGAGGGTCCATATAACGGTCCTCTGCTTACCAGCTTCGTTAACACAACCTGCGGCGCCTGTCCGGGCGGCTGCGGTATGCGTGTCAGGAAGGTCGATAGCATCCCTGTCGGTATCGACGGCAACCCTATACATCCTGTCAGCCGCGGCGGTCTTTGCCCGGTGGGAATATCATCGCTGGCGTTTCTTATACATCCTGATCGCGTAAAACAGCCGCTATTAAGAACCGGCCCGCGGGGATCTAACGAATTCAGGCCGATTTCCTGGGAAGAGGCTGAAAATATATTACTTGAGAAATTGGGCAAATTAAAAGACGCGGGAATCCCTGAGCAGATGCTGTTCGTCGATTCACGCCGGAGCGGTCCCGGCTTGGATCTCGCCCGGAAATTCACCCATGATTTCGGAAGCCCTAATTTTTATCATTCCGGCAATCCTAATTCCTCGATCGCGGCAAAAATATGGGGAGGGAAAAATATTGATTTTGCGTACGATCTCGAGAACGCCCAAAATATATTTTGTTTCGGAGCGCCGGTTTTCGAATCCGGCAAGAATCCTGTGTATTACGCGAGCCTGCGGGGAAGATTATCCGAGCGGCCGGAAGGGCGAAAGGGTAATTTCTATATAATCGATCCCCGGCTGTCGGCGTCAGCGGCAAAAGCTGAAAGATGGATCCCGATTAAGCCTAATACATATGGCCTGCTGGCCTTGGGAATGCTCAATTTAATAATCAGAGAAGAGCTTTATGATACCGAGGCTGTTAATCGAATGTGCGTCGGTTTCGACGATAAAATAGATCGTCGGGGCCGGAAGATAGAAGGTTTTAAATCCATCGTTCTCAAGACATACATACCTTCTTTCGTTTCCGACAAAACCGAAGTCCCCGTCGATCTAATTATTACTCTGGCCAGGTTATTCGCGACAAGCACCCGGGCGATAGCTATAGCCGGAGATGTCGCCACCCGGACGATCGACGGGGTTCACCAGGCATGGGCGATAATGGCGCTTAACGCTATAACCGGAAGATTTAACAAGCCCGGGGGAATCGCTTCCTTCGATCTAAAGCCATTTGAAACGCGGACTGGCGGAAAATTAAAAAGTAAACCGTTAGTCTCATCAACCCGGGACCAATATCCTTTCCAGGCGGGAGACGGCGATATCGAGTCGTTGCCGGATAGGATATTATCAAATTCGCCTTATCCGATCGAGTTAATGATATTTAACAATGTCAATCCGATTTACGATTCACCCCACTCAAGTCGATTTAGACAGGCTTTACAAAATATTCCTTTCTCTGTCGTATTTTCCAGCTTGCATAATGAAACAACGGTTCTCGCTGATTTAATCTTACCTGATTGCACGTTCCTGGAAAAAAATGATCTCGTTTTACCGATCTCGGAATTTTCTCATCCGGTGGTCAGCCTGACACAACCCGTAACGGAACCTCTTTACGAATCCAGACAGGCGGATGACGTTATACTGACGCTCGGCCGGAAAGCGCTGGGTGGAAATTGGACGAGATGGGACAGCTACAAGTCTTATATCGAAGAAAAGGCGAATCAACTGTATAAAGCCGATTCCGGTTCGACATTTTCCGATCAATTCAAGAGCTCCTTCGATTCTCTATTGGCCGAAAGAGGATGGCGTCGCGCGGAATTCAAGGATTTCTCGGATTTTTTAATGAAGGTTAAAAGGACCGGGGGCTGGTGGGACGCGTCGCAATTAAGAGAACGTCAGCAAGGCAATTTTACAGCCACTATAGATAAATTCTATCTTGATTCTAAATTACTTCGCGGCGAATTCAAGGGCTCGAAAATCAAACTCAAAGGTTTGATGGATGCCGCGGGTCTTGAAACTGAAATAAATAACGAATATATGCTGGGCGCCTACAGGGATTTTAAAGATGAAGATGAACGATCTCGATATCCTCTCGCGTTGTACACGATGGAGCCGACGACCACACGGGGCGACGGTGGAAGGCTGAACGGGATGGCCGATATGGTCGGACATTCTGAATATATCAAATGGCGCAGCTGGGTGGAACTTAATCCCGAGACAGCCTCGACGCTGGGATTGTCCGACAGGCAGATGGTCTGGGTGGAGTCTGCCAGCGGCAAACAAAAACTAATCCTTGTAATTAATCCCGGCCTGATCCCCGAAGTGGCGGCGGTCCCGGCCGGAATGGGTAAGCAGGGAAGTTACCGATTCGGGGAAAATATCGTAGATCTTCATTGCGGCGAGAGAGAAATATTTACCGGCATGCCGGCTATTTCCGAAACAAGAGTAAAAATCTATGCATAGACTTCAATTTAACAAAGGAATTTAGAAATGGCGCGTTGGGGAATGGTCATTGATCTGGATAAATGTGTCGGCTGCGGGACCTGTATGGCTTCCTGCCGCTCCGAAAATAATATTCCGGTGGCCGACGAAAAAATGGCTTTGGACGGCAGATCTATTTTCTGGATGGATATGTTAACAGTCACCGAGGGCGAATATCCGAACGTTAAGAAAAGAATCATGCCCCGTCCCTGTTTCCATTGTGAAAACCCGCCGTGCACTAAGGTTTGCCCCGTTCGGGCGACTTATAAAAACGATGAAGGACTCGTAGGCCAGATTTATCATCGCTGTATCGGTTGCAGATATTGCGTAAACGCCTGCCCGTATAACGCTAAATATTTCAACTGGTATCCGCCTGATATTTCTGAAGAGCAAAAGAAACATATGAATCCCGATGTTTCGATCAGGTCAAAAGGGGTTGTGGAAAAGTGCAGCTTCTGCGCCCATCGTTTAATCCGGGCCCGTGAAAAGGCCGCCGCGGAAAACAGAGAACTTTTAGAAAGCGACTTTACGACGGCTTGCCAGGATAACTGTCCATCTCACGCGATTTCGTTCGGGGATCTGGATAATCCATACTCGGAAGTTTCTCAATTATCGCACTCGGTTCGGGCATTCACTCTACTTGAGGATATCGGAACCAAGCCTAAAGTATTCTATCTGACCGAAGGGGAAAAACATGGACGATTCAAGATCTAAGCCATCCATAGACGAAGAAAAACTTCTCCAGCCGATCTTGAGCACCGGTAAGTGGTTTTATATTAGTATCTCCATCTTATTCTCTGTGGCCATCTTCGCCGTCTGGACATGGTATTATCAGATAAGTACCGGTATGGGTGTCTCCGGAATGAATCGCCCTGTTTTCTGGGGGATTTATATAACCAATTTCGTGTTTTTCATCGGTATAAGCCATGCGGGTACGCTGATATCGGCAATATTACGGATATGCCAGGCTGAATGGCGAAGGTCGATTACGAGAGCGGCGGAGGTTATCACCGTGTTGGTTCTTTTCTTTGGAGTCTTTAATATTATTGTCGATCTGGGTCGTCCCGACAGAGCGCTGAATATTATAATGCATCCTCAATTCAGATCTCCTTTGCTCTGGGATGTTACGAGTATATCGTTATATTTTATGGCAAGTTCGTTATATTTGCTTTTGCCGCTTATACCTGATATCGCCCGCATGCGCGATCGCAAGATTGGCTGGCATTGGTTTTATAAAATTCTGTCTTTCGGATGGAAAGGCAGTCATGAACAGGAGCGTAAATTGGAAATCGCGATATCGGTAATGGCCATTCTGGTTATTCCGATAGCCATTTCCGTTCACACCGTCGTCTCCTGGGTTTTCGGCATGACTGTTCAGCCGATGTGGCATTCGACAATATTCGGACCTTATTTTGTAGTCGGCGCGATTTATTCCGGTATCGCGGCTTTGCTGATAACCATGGCTATCATCCGGAAGGTATATCACTTTGAAAATTACATGAAGGATATTCATTTTAACAACATGGGAAAACTGCTTGTGGTCTTCACTCTCTTGTGGTTTTATTTTACGTTTACGGAATATCTAACGACGTTCTATGGAGCCGAACCTACGCATATGGCGGTTTTCTGGTCTAAGCTTACCGGACCTTACGCCCCGGCGTTTTGGGCGATGGTTCTCTGTTGTTTTATTATCCCCTTAGCTATTCTTTCGCGTAAAAAGACACGAAATGTTACAGGCTGTGTTGTCGCCTCGAGCGCGATTATTATCGGGATGTGGCTGGAGCGGTTTACGATCGTTGTTCCGACATTGATAAACCCGAGGCTTCCCGGCGCGCCGGGCCAATATAACCCGACATGGGTAGAATGGTCTATTACGGCAGGATGCTTCGCCTTTTTTATTCTCCTGTATATGGCTTTCACTAAAGTATTTCCGATTATCTCAATTTGGGAAATAGAAGAGGGGCGAAAAATATCTGTTTCGGCAACCGCCGAACGCGTGAAAACGTATCTCCCTGATTAGGATGGAGTAAAGCGATGATTAAATATCTTTTTGTTTTGTGTATAGTGATAGTCCCCGTTACCGCGATGGCCGAAGAATCGAAAGATTATTATCTTCCGGCCGATCCGCTGACAGGCGCCGTTTATTTTACTGAGAAAGGATGTGATAATTGCCACTCGATTGAAGGACACGGGGGCAGTTTCGGTCCTGATCTGGCAAGATCGGATTTCAGTCGATCGCTTCTCGATATAGTTTCGCTGATGTGGAACCATTCGCCTCAAATGAACAAAATGATGAACGATTTGAAAATCGGCTATCCCAAATTCGATGAAACCGAATTAGCGGAATTAGCGGCATATTTCTATTATATCGCGTATTTCGATAAGCCCGGGGATATCGCCCGGGGCAAGATAGCGTTTTCCAGGAAAAAGTGCGCTAACTGTCACCGAATGGGCGGGATTGGCAAAAACATCGGACCCGACTTGTCATCGATAAAAAAGTACGTATCCCCGATCTTTTTAGCTCAGGAAATGTGGAATCATGGTCCCGGAATTAAAGAGAAAATGGAAGAATTGAATGTCGATTGGCCGAAGTTCGGGGGAGTTGAGATCTCGAATCTTTCGGCGTTCCTTCGCGACGCTTCAACCGATACTACACCTGAAAGAATCTTTATGCGGCCGGGGAATCCCCAAATCGGCGAACGACTATTTAAAAAGAAAAAATGTACAACATGCCATCGGGTATTCGGAAGCGGCAACGAAGTGGGCCCTGATTTAACCCGGAGCACTTTTCATAAAAGCGTTACCTCGATAGCCGCGATTATGTGGAATCACGGTCCGGCAATCTGGGAAAAAATGGAAGAGGCCGGCCTGGGGATACCTACCTTCGAGAAGAATGAAATGGCCGACCTGATCGCTTATCTTTACTTTTTGCGATTTTTTGAAAATGACGCGAATATCGCGCGGGGAGAAATGCTTTTTAACCAGAAAGGATGTCAGAACTGTCATCATTTTGGCCAGGCATCGGTCGACGGTTCGTATAATCTCTCTACCATCGGGGCCAATCGATCGAAAATAGGGATTGCTGCCGCTATGTGGAATCATGCCGGACAGATGTCGCGAAAGATGACCGGAAAAAAAATCGAATGGCTGCATATTCGAAATGGAGAAATGAACGATTTAATTGAATTCGTTAAAGCCCAGGGAAAGAAATAAGGAATTGTAATTTCAATTCCCGAAACGAGGTGAGATTGATATGAAAATCTGGATAATCTGTTTGAGCATGCTATTGCGATTCAGCTCTGTTCATGGCGGCGACGAAATTAAAATCGGCGTTGTTCTTCCTTTGAGCGGACATACGTCCAATTATGGTACCGAGGCGCTTAAGGGCATTAATCTCGCGGTGGAAAATATCAACCGGGCAGGGGGGATACGAAGAAGCCAATTAAGGCTAATCGTCAAAGATAACGCCGGAGATCCCGCCACAACATCTCGCGTAGTTTCGGAAATGATCGATGAACAGCAGGTGATGGCGATAATAGGTCCTATAACTTCGACCAATTCCGCCGTGGCCGCGGCAGTTGCGCAACAAGCCTCTACTCCGCTCATCCTGCCTACGGCTACCAATCCATACGTGACCGAAATAGGCGAGTATATCACCCGAATATGTTTCACGGATCCGCTTCAAAGCAAGGCGCTGGCCGAGTTTTCGCTAAAGCATTTGCATTCGGATAAAATTGCCGTAGTTTTCGAGAAGGGATCCTCTTATTCGGAAAAGCTCTCTGAATTTTATGTAATGCGCCTGAAAGATATCGGAGGAAATGTAGCTTTTATCGGGGGTTTTGAGAGTGGTAAAGGTAACTTTCGCGACGTAATCAATCAGGCGTTACAGGTTAACCCCGATCTGATATTCGCCCCCGTGTATTATCCGGAGGCCGCGGCAATAGTAAATTACGTGGCGGGGCAGGACAGCCCTGTCACCATTTTGGGTGGAGATGGATGGGAGTCACCGGAACTGTTCAGGTTGTGCGGAAAAAACCTAAATTCCCTTCGAGTCTTTATAAGCAGCCATTTCTCTCTTCAAAATCCACATGAAATAGTATCCTCATTTGCTAGAGATTTTCAACAGGTTTACGGCAATCGACCAAACGCGGTTTCAGCTCTTGGATTCGATGCCGTTGGAATGTTTGTCGATGCCCTCAAAAGAGCGTTATCGATTAGCAAAAGCGGCTTACAGCAAGCGCTTATTTCGACAAGTAATTTTGAAGGCGTAACCGGTACTATTTCTATGAATGAAAAGAGAAACGCGGTTAAAGATATATATATCCTAAAGGCGCTCGAGGATGAATTTATCCTCGAGACAAATATCTCCACCTTTTAAAGCTGGGAGGAATCATGATATTATTTCGAATGGCCCCTATCCTAATTGCCCTGGCAATCATGACTTTGACCCAGACGGAAGTGGGCAAATGCGAATCTTATAAAGATTGTCGTGAATGCCACAGCGATATCTTTGATTTATGGAAAAATTCACTTCACGCTAAATCCTATGATAATCCGACATTTAGAGCGACTTTCATGACCATCAAATTCGGCTGCGGGGAAGAGATAGCTAAAGATTGCCTGCGCTGCCATGCTCCTATGGCTTATTTAGCGGACGATTTCGATCCCGGTTCTTCTGCGATGGCCGAAGGGGTCTCATGCACATTTTGTCATTCAATTTCGTCTATAAATCACGGTCCCGTCGATACGTATTATAACTTAGATACAAGCGGCGTATACTACGGCCCCTACCGGGCTTCAGGAAACGCCGGGCACGAAGTTCAATATTCGCCGCTTTTTCTGAAATCGGAACTGTGCGCCGGATGCCATGAATATGTAAACGACTTTGGTGTTAGCGTGTTAGGGACTTACGAAGAATGGAAGGCATCGATATACCCCGAAAATGGGGTTTATTGTCAGAATTGCCACATGCCGATAATGCCGGAATTATCCATAGCGGATAATTACGAAGTTAAGAACTTTTATGTCACGGCGCACGAGTTCAAGGGAGGCCATTCCAACATTAATCTCGCTTATGCCGTTAACCTGGAAACCTCCGTTAAAAAGAACGGGAGAAAGCTCGAAGTCGAAGTCAATATAACTAATTCCGAATCCGGCCATATGTTGCCTACTGGAATCCCAAATAGAAAACTTATACTCAACGTTACGTTAAGATCAGCCTACGATAGCTCCGAAGTCAGCGCGATACGTAAAGTGTATCGTAAAGTCCTTACCGATAAATACGGCACCATTATCGAAAACATACCGGATATGTTTCTCAGCGCCACAAGCGTTTATTCCGATAATCGAATCGGACCAAAGGAAACAAGAGTAGAACAATTTACGTTTGATGTCCCCAAATGGATATCCAATTATTTTATCGAGACTACGTTGAATTACGAATATAGCCGCCAAATTTTGGCCGAAGAAAATATAAGTATTGAAATGGGCAAGAGTGTTATTCACTCCGGGTCTATAAATTAAGAATGTCCTGTTTCGGCGGCTATCAAAATAATTCAGGGCTTATAAAGGTTTAGATATTAATGGATAAGTGGTTTTAGGTCTCACTAATCGCGGATTCCGGATTCTGGCTTCTCTGCCTGCTACAAACACCCCTCTTTTTTTTATGACAAGCCAACCAAGAACATCCCTTAACTCGAGATCCCTGAATGTCCAGATCCTGCTGATGTCGAGCAATATCCACAAGAATCCCAAAAAAATCCCCGGCGGGATTATGCCCTCCGGGGATAGGTAATGGTTTTTTGCCGATTACATCGCTAATGGCTTAATCGAACCGATCATCGCCGCGAAATCGGATTCGCTGGCGGCCATGGTCTTCTCAGGGCCGGTCATTTTGAAGAAAACCGAACCCTCCGGACCCTCAACGATCGCTCCCAGCAGGCGATAGCCATCCTTTTGATCTGAAACTTGCATCATGGGGCCCGCCGCGACCATATACGTACCCTTAAGGTCGATTGTGGTGACCTTGTAGCCGCTGATTTCACTTTCGCTTATCGACGCCTTATCCATCGATTTACCGCCGTCGGGTTGCCCGAACTGTCCCGCCCAGCGATGAAGATTCTCTTCGGTACCGCCGCCCGATGTCGGCCCGAAATAGAAAACGGCGCATTCGGCGCTGTCGGCGTTACCCTCGGCCGGATTGACGACGTAAGTAGCCGAACGCATCGGTTTTTCCGGAGCTACAGTCCAGGTGTTGGGGAAACTCCAGGTTATCCCGGCAACCTTCCCGTGAAACCGCGGCGCTTTGGGCATACCGGCGTCAGGTGTCTCTCCCGCTTGTTGCTTTGGCTCGTCTTTCTGCGAACATCCGGAAAACAGCAGCCCCGTCGATATCATAATCGCTATCGAGGTGAAAATTATCGCGACTTTACGCATTTAACACTCCTTTTATTTGGAAGCTCATATTCATAATCCCGCCCATGATAGGCGATAGGGGAGGCTACCGCAAGAAATTTCTCCGATGTCGCATAATCTTGGCAAAATCGCTTAGTTTTGTATCTTAAATAGGACGATCCTATCTGGAGAATTCAATGCAGGTTAGACAATTTCGGCTTTTTCTCGCGGTAATCATATTAAGTTTCCAAGCCTCCCCCGCCCGGGCCGACTACCATTACGCCAGCCACGAGGGGAAATATTGGTATGATTCAGGAATGACCTTACAAGTGTCCTGTCAATTATGGGTCTAATTGCAAATTTCTTTAAAATTAAGGATAAAATATGCGATTTTATTTTGACAAACGGTTAATTTTGGGTATTATATAGGAGAACATCTTTACGGAGAATGAGGGAATGAAGGCTTTTTGGGCCTGGCCCATAATAATGATTATAATGTTGACCTCCCTCGCCCGGGCCGACTACCACTACGCCAGCCACGAGGGGAGCGACGAGTACCCGTACATCAGTTGGGAGACAGCGGCGGCGCTGATCCAGGACGCGGTGGACGCCACCGACCCGCACGATACGGTCTATATAGGAGCGGGGGATTGGTACCAGCATATGGAAACCGGGGTATATGACTCTGTGGCTATAATAGGGATGGGTATCGATAGCACGATTTGCCATAATGATTCGGTTCATATTCGGATTTTTGTAATAGACTACGGTTGTTCTGTAGAAGGTATTACATTTACAGGTGCGGAAAACGGTACTTGTGTAAAAGCCCGCGTATATGCGGGCGTGTCCGTAACGAATTGCAGGTTTTTGGATTCTCGTAACGGCGTAACCGCATCTGGGTATCCTTTGACAATTATCTCCGATAACATTTTTAATAATTGTAGAAAACCAATAGGGATTAACATATGGGTGGGCAATTTTCATATTAAGAATAATCTGATAACGAACACCCGCGGTTTATGGGCGATCTACCTGCAGGCCGATACCGCCCTGGTAGAGAATAATATTATCGTCAACGATGAGATGGTGCTTGTTGATGCCATTGGCGGCGCGCCAAATTATTCGGTTATTAGAAATAATATCGCTATGAACGGAGAGGATGGCATTGGAGCGGGAAGGGTCAAATACAATAATACCGCTATTAATTTCAGCAGTATCGGTTATCCTTCCAGAAAAGGCGATATTATAATTAACAATTCGATTATCGGATGCTATTATGGAGTTATTTTTTCGTTTGAAGGGGATACAAGCGTAGCAAAATATAACGCATTTTGGGGAAATTTGATTGATATTGGAATTGACGAAGGAATATTAGATTCCATAGGCAATATTTATGTCGATCCGATGCTGGTAGGCGACGGTGATTTTTACCTGCAGGCATTCTCGCCTCTAATCGACGCGGGCGATCCAAATGTTTTTGACGTGGATAGCACCAGATCCGATATAGGTGTTTACGGAGGGCCATTCGGCGAATCTTACGAATACCAGGACCTACCGCCCGCAATACCGGATAGCCTTGCGGGACAAGCCTGGGGCGATTCCATAGTATTGAATTGGCGTTATAACACCGAAGCCGATTTCAGCAATTATCTCCTGCACAAGGATACAATCTCCGGTTTCGAACCATCGATCTTCAATTTGATCGCCGAACCGGATACTTCCGCGTATCTGGACATTGATATTATACCGGGTTCGGATAATTATTATCGCCTGTCCGCTCTGGATAATCAGGGGAACGAATCGGAGTACTCCGAGGAATTAGCGGTAATTCAGACCGGAATTTGGAACGGAATGGGTGCGGAACTTCCGACTGTCACTACTATAAAGGATAATTACCCGAATCCCTTTAACAGTTCAACGACTATTATATATTCGGTAGCCAATCTCGGTCCGATTCCGGCTCAGATCAATATCGATATTTACGATATTCTCGGCCGCAAAGTCCGTTCGCTTATAGATGATAGAATGGAAGTGGGAATATTCAGGATCAGCTGGGATGGTCGAGATGATGCGGGCGATGATTGTCCGTCCGGAGTATACTTCGCGAGAATAACACAATGGAATGTGAAAATGCTTGGCAAGAATAAGAAACTGGTATTAATGAGGTAGGAGGGACCATGTTTAAGACGATTATGATCATTTTACTATTGCCATCATTATCGCTTGCCCAATTAATAGACAGCGATGTGATGCCGTTCGGAGGATATTCGTCGCACGGGGCGACGTCGACAATTTTCTTTACCCCGGAAAAACTGGAGATAATGCATGATTCCTTGGGGATTAATCAATTTACGACCGGTGACTTTTATGCGACTACGGCCGGGCTTTTCGCCTCCAAGGGCATTTTCGTATATCCTTTCGGGGGTTATGCCGGCGGGTCAATAGTCGAACCTCAACAACAATACGCTCATTCCACTTTTGTCATAAGCCATCCCGATAGCAACCATATCTATAATATAGGCTTTTACTATGCCGCGGGTTGGAACGGCGGACCGGGGAACGAGTACCGGTGTTTTGCTGACAGCGGCGTTATGCTCAAACACTGGTGGTTAAGATTGGATAATAAGAGCTCAGCCCTAAACGACGATCATTTGAAGTACTACCCCTATCTAAAAGTTGGCAAAGATACGACTACCCTTGACCCGGAAACCCCGGTAGCCTATTTTACGGCGGAGCGGGTTTACAAAGATTCCACCGGCGACGACCAATTCGAAATGAGATTTATCGATACGCTTTTCGCCGGAGATCTCCCGGTAGTACCCAACGATACGCTTATATCCCTAAAGCACGACAGTACATTGTCAAATTTCTTCAATATAGTGGACGACCCGCTTAATGACTCCAGCTATTTCGCGCAGATACAGCTTCATACCCTAGGCGCCTGCACGGTATTTGTCGATTACTTCCAAATGCACTGCCAATACGGAGGGGATTTAATGGGAGATAACGCGGATCCGGAAATTGCCGATGACATCATCGCTTCCACCGGCCGTACAGGATATAAAGATAAAATACTGGGTTGGATGTTGCGTGACACGATTTATCCACGTCATTACCGGCCGAATGCTTATATCGACGGTTTAATTCAACAGGCGATGATCGATTCGGGCTGGACGAATAATCCGGTTCGAGGATATCCATGGTTCAACTCGGCCTCAAGAGGTTACGGGGACTATGCCAGGTTGGCTCAACCCGATGTCTTTTGGGCTTATCTTTATCCGATCGATATCAGTACCTCCAAGACGGGATGGTATCAGTACTACCCGGATTCTATCGGCAACAAGCTCCAATCGAATATCCAGAGTATCATAGCGGAGCCATGCAGTACTATAAGAGAGATAATTGGCGATGGTTCGATGACCTGGATGTATTGTCCTCAGTACTGGTTTTGTATTACGGATTCCGGTTGTACCAACTGGGAACAAAGACGCAAGCCGACGGAATCAGAATTGAAGTGCATGACCTTCCTGGGTCTATGCTATAAGCCGAAAGGCATCATGTTCTGGAAATACGATTCTTCTCCTGATGGCGAATATGGATTTCAGGGGCTTGTCGATACATCGGGAACGCCCCGCCCCGAAATGTACGGTGTGGTTAAAGAGCATATCAATCCTTACATCAAAGCCATCGACGCCACCTATTTACCCCTCGAATGGCAACGCGCCTACGCCTATCACAACGGCACTCCCGATTTCGATCCCCCATCGGGCGCATATGTCAGTTCTATTTCATCATATACACATCCCGATTCGGTATCTTTAAACCCCGATTCCGGCTGGTTCCACGTCGGCGAATACACCGAAGGCTCCGATAAATACATCATGCTCGTCAACCGGGCTTGCTCCGCTAACGAAGATGGAGACCCCGCCCCATCCGTCACCGCCACCGTTAAATTCAATCCGACCAATCTCGGTCTCGGTAATTACGTTTATATAATTAACATCGCCGATTCGATAGATTATGTAGATTATGATTCGGTTCTTTTCTACGCCGACACCACCTACTCCGCCGTCCTCGACGGCACGATCCCTTTCACCACCATCCTCGGCCCCGGCGAGGGACGGCTGTTTAAGATCGTGCAGACAAGTCAACTTAATTTAATAGATACTATAAACACCAATTATACATACCAGGGTAAGATCAAGGTAAGAGGCGACGCGATTGTCCCGGCTGACAGCACTTTGAAAATTCGTGGTCCGGCGGAGTTCCTCGCGTATCGCTGCCCCACCGACAGCAGCGGCGTGGATTCTTTCAAAGTCGAGATCATCGTTAGTGGTACGCTTGAGGCTAAAGGAACGGTGGACGATTCGGTTTTCTTTATCTCAGACACGATCCCCTGCGGGCATCCTTTATTGCCAGATGATCCCGAGCCCGGCGATTGGTACGGTATATATTTCGATCAAGACGCCGACGGCGCGCTCGAATACTGCTCTATCCGATACGCTACATACGGCATCGAGATGGAAAACAACGCTAATGTTGTCATTTCCAATTCCAACATATCGAACAACGAAATATCGGGCATCTACAACTACAAGGGTAGCCTCGATTTATCCTATTCGACCATCGCTTACAACGGCTCTTACGGTATCCGTTTCATGCCCGGCTCGAACGGCGTGATGAAATACTGCGCCGTTAGAGACGGTATCGACGGCATATCATTGGATTCGGCTGAGGTCGAATTAAAACATTCCATTGTTAAGGACAATTCGGATAGGGGAATTTACAATTATAGGGGTGTGTTTACAGCCGATTCCTGCAAGATAGAAAACAACGGCTACTACGGGCTTTATTCCAAAAGCGCCGTTTCAAATATAGATTCCTGTCATTTCAGGGCTAACGAGAATTACGCCATATATTGCTGGCAAACACCTTTATCCGGGGATTCGACAATTATTAACAGGTGCTTAATCGACAACACCGGCAATGACGTGATTCCCAGCGGTTCGCAATACGGCATTTATGCCGGCCTGAATCGGATGCGGATAACGCAATGTGTGATCAGAGAATATGACCAGGGAGGGATTTACCTTTCGGGTTCCAACGCTATCGTAACTAATAATCAAATCCGGCGTCATGGCAATTACGGAATTTATATGGCTTATAGTAATTCCCCTTATATTCGAAATTGTAACTTCGACAGTCTTTCGATAGGAGTAAAGATCAGGACAAAATCGTATCCAGATTTAGGCGATTTGACATCATCACCACCCGATACCGGTTTTTCTGATTTCGAAAACTGTTCTAACTATTATATTTACGATATGCAAATTGGGGTCGATGCTTTAAAAGCCGAGGGGAACTACTTTGGTCCCGGGCGTCCGTTGCCATCAAAATTCTACGGCAATGTCGATTACATACCATGGCTTGAAGACGATCCTTTCCTTAAACTACTTGTAGATAACCATTCTCCGTATAGTTTCGAGCTATATCCCAGTTTCCCCAACCCCTTCAACCCCGCGACCAACATCTCCTTCGCGTTGGATAAGCCGGGTCATACGGAACTATCTATTTACAATCTTATGGGGCAAAAGGTTACAACCCTGATGAACGAGTATCTC
>SDBU01003698.1_pt1 | contig 19318 bp, 11 predicted proteins | sample 2277071 | NCBI WGS metagenome assembly SDBU01 (sample SAMN10397929, study PRJNA504765) | marine sediment metagenome | isolation source: marine sediment core GS08_GC12, 126 cmbsf | place: Arctic Ocean: Gakkel Ridge, Loki's castle | collected 2008 | reverse complement strand
GGAATCCTCTCTCGGACCCGACCCGATCGCCCCACCTCCGGCGAAGGGGCCTTGTCATGAACTCGTCGGGGCTTCTCGGGGAAAGAATCGGCAACTGGCGGTTGGCACCCCACCGACTCGGCAGCATGCTCCAGCTCCGGCTCCGCCGCCGCAGGTGTCACAACTTGGTCGGCGACAGAGGTCCCGGCCGGAAATCGGACACCATGCGGTGCCACCACGCGTATCAGCCACGAGCCAGGCCCGACGTAGGACCCGTCGCCCAGGATCGTCGGCCCCATCACCACAGCGCCATCGGCCACCCTACAGCCGTGCCCCAGAAGCGCCGGGCCGACCACCCGTGCCTGGGGGGCGATCTCAACGCCTTCCCCGCACCAGATCTCAGGAGCAATCTGCCGGAACCTACCGTCCTGAAATCGCCCGAGGAAGAACGCACGGGTGAGAGCGTGCAAATATGTTGCCCAGTCGATCACTTTACAGGTCTGGTGGGGCAGTGTGACGGCGCCCACCCGTAGTCCCTCCCTCTGGAGAGCAGGCACCAACTGCTCTTTCAGGTCGTAGTACCCGTACTCGGGGATGAAATCCAACACCGCCCGGTCACAGCAGTAGAGCCCGGCGGGTTTGAGCGATCCATTGGGGCCGGATCCCGACCGCCCTAGGCCCGGAGTGCAAAACACGGTTAGGGCGTTGCCCTCCGCCCGGTGCCGTTCCAGCATCCAGACCGGGTCATCCTCGAGCCAGACGGATGCCTCGGCCACGAAGACCACGTCGCCTTGCATGCGAGACTCGCAAGCCTTGATACATCCGGCGGTGCCACGTGGCATAGGGTCCTGGAAAAAGCGCGCCTCGGAACGCGGCGAAGTGTCACGTAACCCCTGGCTCGCGATCAAGTCAGTGTGGCCGTTTGCGCAGATCGTGCAGCCTGTCCATCCCGAAAACCTCATCCGGGCTTCGTGGCTTCGAGAACAGGTTGATTATCGGAGCGTGCCAAGTGGGTGCGGGCCGGTCTTTCCGGGAGAGTGCGCGGCGAGACGCCCTGGTGCTGGGACACGCGGTTCCCAACTGGCATCCGTCAGGCGGCTCTGCTTGAGGGGGGTAATGTTCTGGAATCGAGACATTTCGACATAGCAGCGCGTCGCGTCTCGGAATCGTGTGTTGCGATAATTGGTCGGTTTCCTGGCGGGCACGTAGCCTAGTTCATCGAGGATCAGCAGGTCCAGCTTGGACAACTGTGTCTTCATGCGGCTCAGTTGGCGTTCCTCCCGGGCTTCGATCGTCTGCCTCCTCAAAACCGTGGATCGACGCGGTATTCGGGTGGTTCAAAGATGCCATCAGTTTCGTCTCGCGCTGAAAACGGAGCACACGCCCAGGGTCGCGCGCTAACGAATCCGGCAGGATCTTGAGGGCTACGTCGCGGTCGAGTCGCGAGTCCTTGGCGCGGTAAACCTCCCCCATCCCACCCGCACCAAGTGGTGCGACGATCTCATACGGGCCGAGTTGTGTTCCAGCGTTCAGCGTCCTGGTGTCTGTTCAACCGGTATCGAGGACGGTTCAAGACCGATGCGCCGCAGCAAGTCGTCGAAACGCGGGTCACGTCGCAAGGGGTCGTAGACTGGCGCTACGGCCAGCAGGCTGAGCTGAGTGCAGCGATCCTCGTAGGCCTGTTCCAGCCACATGAACGCTTCGTCTACCTCACCTATCGCGATGTAGATGTGGGCGACGTGCAGCGGCGATATGTAGGTCTGGTCCGACCACGAGGTCAACTCATCTACGATGGCCAGAGCCTCGTCGCGCCTGCCTGACTTGGCCAGTGCATGACCGAGCGAGTACAGCCGCCCGGGCGTCCTGCCCTCCAGCGCGATCGTCTCCTCATAGGCAGCTACGGCCTCCTCAAACATGTCCTTCTGCACGTACAGTCCCGCGAGCCCGCGGTGCCCCCGCTCAGCGGCCGGCTCGAGGGCGAGTTTCTCCTCGGCCATTTCAATGGCCCGGTCGTATTGCCGATCGAGCCAGTAGACCCAGGCTGTGGCGTCCTTGATGAGTAGCGAGTGCGGGTCCAGCTCCTGGGCCCTTTTGATCTGCTGCAGGGCTTCCTCGAGTTTCCCCACGCGGACCAGGTAGACAACAGCATACCAGTGATGGGCCGTCGCGTTGTTGGGTTGCAGCTCGAACGCCCGTTCGAATCCTGCCTCCGCCGCCTCCCAATCCCAGTCGTAGAGCGCTCGTATGGCCGCCAGCGAGAGATGGCTTTCGACGATGGTGTCGTCCAGCTCCAGCGCTTTGCGAGCGGCCACCTCCGCCTTCGGGAACGCCTCTTTGGGACGTATGGCCCCGAACAGAGCCAAGCCGGCGTGGGAGTCTGCCACACCTGCATAGGCCGCGGCGTAGTTGGGGTCCTGCTCAATCGCCTGCCGGAAGTAACCCAACGCCTCCTTGAACGCCGCCGGTGAGAACTTGTTCCAGGCGAACCGGCCCTTTAGATACAGATCGTAGGCGGAAACGCCGACCCTCGGCGCCCGATCCAATGGGGTCTCCTCGTTTGGCAGGAGTTTAAGCGCCAAGGCCCGGACAATCTGCTGGGCCACCTCGGCCTGGATGCCGAACACGTCCGCCAAATCGCCCTCGTAGCTGTCGGCCCACAGATGCGTCTGGTCGCTCACGTCGATGAGCTGGGCGGTGACGCGGACCCGTTCCTCCGCCCGGCGCACGCTGCCCTCCACCAGGTAGTCGACACGCAACTCGCGGCCGATCTGGTTGGCTGTCTTGGTCGAACTCTTGTAGTGCATGGCCGACGTTCGGGCTATTACGCCGAGCTTGTCCGGGCACAGCCGCCCGAGTTGGGCGATCATCTCCTCGGTCATGCCGTCGCTGAACCATTCCTGAGGTTCCGGACTCATGTCCTCAAACGGCAGCACGGCCAGCATGATTCGCTCCGGCTGGTCTGGCTCCTCCGCATCTGCGAGTCCCAGCTTGCCATCCTGCTCGAAGCCGACTCGCCGCACCAATCGGTCGAACCGCGGGTCGGAACGGATCGGATCGAGACGCGGATCGACTTGCAGCCAGGGCATACACGCTGCCCGGTCGTCGCATGCGCGATCCATCTCCTCGAATGCCTCGTCGTGATCATCGAGCCCGATCCAGACGGTGGCCAACTCATAGGGACAGACGTAGTCGCTCTCCTCCCTCTCCTTGAGCCTCTCAACGATGACTCGGGCCTCCTCCCGCCGGCCGGAGACGGCCAGGACGCTGCCGAGCATCGCCGCCACGACGGGGCTTTCATCCGATTGTCTGAGTGCCTTGCTCAAATGGTGGATGGCTTCGGCGAATTCACCACGCTGGGCATGGGCCATGCCCAGCCAGCTCCGGGCCTTCCAGAATTCCTCGTCCACGTCGATGGCCGCGCTGCAATCGCGGATCACGCGGTCGAAGCGCCGAGCCATGAAGGCGACCATTCCATGGTGTTCGTACGTGTAGACTGAGGCGGGGTCGTGCTCCCGGACCCAATCGAGCTGGCGGACGGCTTCATCCCCGCGCTTCGTTGCCGTGAGGAACACGGCATATCCGAGTCGAGCATCGGTCGAACTGCCGTTGAGTTCCACGGCGCGTCTGAACGTCTTCTCGGCGGAGGGAAAATCCCACTCGAACTCCATCTGGACGTAAGCGAGGGCGGTGAGGGCTTCGGGAAGACCCTCGTCCAGGGCCAGGGCATCCAACGCGGCTGTCTTGGCGTGAGGCATGGCTTCGAGTGGCGGCATGTGCCACTCGCCGAGCGTGACGAACACGTTGGCGCGCCCGACGTGGGCGAGCGCGAAACTAGGATCGACCTCGATCGCTTGATCGAACATCTTCAGGGCGGACCTGCACGCTTGTCGCGTCCCGTCTTTCGCGAGCGCTATACCCTGCAGATATGCGTCAAGAGCGTCCGGATCAATTGGCCGGACGCGGGCGAGCTGAGCCTCTTCCGTCGGCGTCAGTTGGATCTGGATGCCCTCCGCAATCCGGCCGACGACTTCGCTCTGCAGGGCGAACACGTCGTCGATCTTCCGGTCGAACTGCTCTGACCATACGAGCGTCTCGTCGCTGGCCCGTACCAGCCTTGCGGAAATGCGGACCCGATCGTCGATGCGCTGAACGCGCCCTTCGACCACGTAATCGATGTTGAGTTCGCGGGCGATCCGTCGGACCGGTTTGTCGGTCCCCTTGTATTGCATCGCGGTGGTGCTGGCGATCACACTCAGTCTGCCGGGCGACAGACGACTCAGTTGGGCGATCAACGTCTCGGTCAATCCGTCGCCGAACCAGGCCTCCGGTGCCGGGCTGATGTCCTCAAATGGCAAGACGATCAGGTTGATTCTCCCGGTCTTGGATTTGACGGCCAACGGCGGAGCCGGCCGCGTCGGCAGCACGCCCTCCAACCCGACTCGGCGAAGCAGTTCGTCGAAGCGCGGGTCCCGGCGAAGGGCGTCGAACCATGGGGAGACGGCCAGGAGCATCAACGACTCGTCGCGCGCTTCGAACGCCTCATCCATGCGGGCAAAGGCGGCGTCGTACTCACCGAGTTCTGCGTGAATCAAGGCGAATGCGACGGCCGGAACGTATTGCTGCCCCGACAACGCCGTCAGCGTCCGCAACTCCTGACGGGCCTGCTCAAAGTGGCCTGCCGCGGCGTGGATGGCCCCGAGCCATCCCGCGGCTCTTGGGATGCGCCCCACCTCCTCGTACACACGCTGAATCTCGGCGATCGCCTCATCGTACTGGTGATTGGCCTTTAGAGCCCAGGCGAGTGCCACGCGGGCGTGTGTGAAGGTGGGATCCATACCGAGCGTGTTGCGGAACTGCTCGATGGCCCGATCGTACTGACGACGAGCGAAGTAGGGCAAACCAAGGTCCCGGTTGATGACCAACGACCCCGGGTCAAGCTCACGGGCGCGCCTGATCTCGCGCTGGGCCTCATCCAGGCGGCCTTGGGCAGCCAGGAAGATCGAATACCAGTGGTGGGCCGTTGCGTAGTCGGGATTCAGCTTGATCGCCCTTCGGAAGTCGCGTTCGGCGCCGGCCCAATCCCAATCGATGAACGCGCGAACCCAGGCCCGCGGTGGGTACGCCTCGGGCAATTGCGGGTCCAGCGCCAGAGCCGCGTCGACCGCCTCCATCGCTTTGGGGGCGACTTCCCGCGCCGAGCGAAAAAACCAGGCGGCCGAACAATAGCAATCTGCTTTCCCGGCATAGGCCAGCGCATAGCCCGGATCGATGCGGATGGCCTTGTCGTAGAGTTCGATGGCCCTCTTGAAGCCAACTTGCGTACGCTTGTTCCACCAGAACCTGGCTTCCTTGTAGGTCCGATACGCTTGTGTGTTGTCCGTGTAGCTTCTAACGAGTTCGGTTTTCTGTTCACCCGTCAGTCTTACGCGCAGTGCTTCGCAAATGCGCTTGGCGATGTCCTTCTCGATGGCGAGGATGTCGTCCTCCGTGCGGTCGTAGCGCTCGCCCCAAAGCTGCCGATCGCTCCGCGCGTCAACGAGTGCCACCCGCACACTCAAACGCTCGCCACGTTGGCTGACCTCTCCGCTCAATATAGCCCGGACCCTCAGCTCTTTGGCGATCTGCCGGTGGTCGGTGCCGTCCCTGGCAAGGCGGAAGACCGTGCTCCGGGGGACGACCCGCAGGCCGGGAAGCTGCGAAATGCTGTCTATGATCGTCGCCGGGATCTCCTCGCCGAGGTACTCAGCGCGGGGATCACCGCCGGCAATGACGAAGGGGAGGATTGCAAGGGAGTCGATCGCATCCACACGCCCACCCTGCCGAGTCCACGTGTCACGGTAGGCAAAGAACCCGCCGCCGATAATGACCATCACCGCAGCCGACGCCCAGAGCAGCCTTATATTTCTTGGCGCTGTAGTGCCGGAACTCGGCACCACATGTCCGCTGGCGCTCAGGATGTTTCGGAGTGTGAAGCTCAGGTCGCCGGACGACTGAAAGCGCTGCTGTGCGTCCTTCTCCAGGCAGCGAGTGACGGTCCGGTCCAACTCGGGACCGATCCCGGTAAGAGACGTGGCTACGCTCGGTGGCTCCTCTTTCAGGATCGCGGTCATCAAGTCGGCTGACGTATCGCCGGTGAACGCCCGATGTCCCGTGACCATTTCGTATAGCACACAGCCGAACGAGAAGATGTCGCTGCGCGCGTCCGTCCTCTGACCGCGGACCTGCTCCGGGGACATGTAGTTGATCGTTCCCAGGATGGTGCCCGGTCTCGTGTCCAGGGTTATCGTCGGCGTGTCGGCCTGGTTTGCCGATGGCGCGCCGGAGGCGGCTTCGACGTGTGCCAGACCGAAATCTAGGATCTTCACTACGCCGTCTTTGGTGAGGAAGACGTTTTCCGGCTTGAGGTCGCGATGGACGATTCCCTTGGCATGCGCTGCCGCCAGCCCGTCGGCGACGGCGGTGCCGATCTCCACGGCTTTGCGCCACGGGATGGGCGAACGGCGCACGCGCTCCCGTAGCGTCTCGCCCTGCAACAGTTCCGTGACCAAATAGGACGTCTCGCCCTCGGTCCCGATGTCGTGGATGGCCAGGATGTTCGGGTGTGACAGCGCGGCCACGGCCTGGGCTTCGCGCTCAAAACGGTTGAGTGCTTCCGGGTTCTTCGCCAGTCGCTCGGGAAGGACCTTAATTGCCACGTCGCGTTTGAGCCGCGTATCCTTCGCCCGATAGACTTCGCCCATCCCGCCCGCGCCTATGGGCGACAGGATTTCGTAGGGTCCAAGATGAGTACCTGGCGTAAGTGTCATCTTTTAAGCCTCATCTTCGCGCCGTCTACGGCCGGGCCTCCAGGATCAAGTTGAACGGGGTCTCAGTGGCGCGGCGGAACCGGGTGAATCCGCCGGACTCGACTATTTCGCGCAAGCGCTTTTCGCCCGCTTGTGCACCGAGCGCCAACCCCACCTCCTGAGCCATGGACGCCGGCGTACAGACCATGGTCGAAAAGCAAGTAGTACATCCTCCCGATTGGATTGAGGTTCTGCTCGAGCTCATCATGGGCGAACGGTTCCACGATCAGCCAGGTGCCATCCGTATGAAGCGACTGACGCACATGCGATGCCGCACCCACGGGATCGCCCATGTCGTGCAGGCAATCGAAGAAGGCCACCATGTCGTAATCCTCGCCCGGAAAGGTCTTCGCCGCCGCAACCTGAAACGTCACGTTAGCGACTCCTGCTTCCTTCGCCACCTCCCGCGCTCGGATGACGGACGGCTCATGGTAATCAAACCCGATGAACCGGGAGTTCGGATACGCCTTCGCCATGACGGTCGTCGACACGCCATGTCCACACCCGACATCCGCCACATTGGCGCCACGCTCCAGCTTCTCTTGCACGCCGTCAAGCGCGGGAATCCACTCCGAAGTCAGATTGGCCGTGTAGCCGGGGCGGAAGAACTTCTCCGTCCCACAGAAAAGGCACGCACTGTGCTCATGCCATGCGACGCCGTCCCCCGTGCGAAAGGCGTCCGTGATTCTGGGCTCATCCAAGAACAGAGAGGCGATGCAGGTAAACCCCCCAGCCGGAAACACCGGGCCGTCCTCGTCGGCAAAGACGGCGGCCTGTTCGGCAGTCATGGAGAACTTCCCCGTGCCCGAATCGTGTTGGACATACCCGGACGCAGCCTGCGCCGCCAACCACTCCCGCACGTATCTTTCCGCCGTCCCGGTCCGCTCCGCGAGCTGAGCCGAGTGGAGCGGTCCGTCCGCGGCCAGCGCCTTGTACAATCCAAGCTTGTCACCGAGTAGCACGAGCGCGGCACTCGTTGCCGCGCCCATGTCGCTGATCATCTTTCCCACGAATTCTTCGAGTCTTCCATTATCAGCAGGCATGTCTCTCTCTGGCATCAAAGGGCCCTATTCCCACCTCTTCACAAAGGCGGCGCTCTAAACTTTCAGCTCTCGAACGGGTTCTGACTTCAGGAAACCTCTCCGCAGATTGTGGTCGACCACAGACTCCGCCAGTGACTGAATCACCGATCGGGCGCGCCCGCGCAGCTCGTCGGCGGCATCTGCGTTCTTCATCTTGGCTGCCAGGTTCGCCGCGGCCTTGAGGATCTTCCAATCGATCGTCGGACAACGATAATCACCAAGTATCTGCAACGCGGTCTCGTACTCGCACCGCGCATCGTTAACTCGATCTTCGAGCGAGGCAATGTCTCCCAGAAGCTTGTGCCCCCACGCCCGGTATTTGTGGGAACACGTCTTGTCCGCACTCTTCACACAGGCGGCGGCGTGGGACGCAGCCACACCCAGGTCGCCCCGCGCGAGCCAATAGCTCGCCAGCTCGGCCTGCAATCGAATGTTGAAGCGCCAGCGAAACCAGACGTCCTGCTTGTAGATTCGCTCAGCTTCCTTAAGGTGTTCCGAGGCGCGTTCGGCTTCGCCCAGCAGCAAAAAGTCATGCCCCAAGTTGACATGGGCGTTGGCTTCGCCTTCACCCAAACCCGTTTCTCGAGCTAGTTGAACGTTTTCGGTGTCCAGGCACACCGCCGACTCCAGGTCTTGCAGTTCCCGGTGAAGCCAGCCAATGGTGTTGGGAAGGCGAGAGAGCCAATAGCGTTCGCCATTGAGCTCTGCCAAACGCGTGCCTTCCTGCAACGTGCTCAAAGCCTCCGACATGCGTCCTTGGTTACCCAGTACCATTCCACGTAGGAAATGATTGGCGACGATGTCAAAGCACGCGCCCAAATCCTGGGCCTTGGAGAGTGCCCAATCGAGAAGCTGCTGGGCCTGTTCGTATTCCAGCCGCCAAGTATGGAGGAAGCCGCGATAAGTAACCGCCTCCAAGCCCTGACTGGGCAACCCCGCCTCCCGCAACACCGGAATCGCGCGATCAAAATAGTGCTCAGCCTCAACCAGCTCACCAGAACCCAAGCGCTCGGTCGCGAGAACTACTTGGGCCGAGGCCACCCACACATTTGATTGGGTGGCGCGGGCACGTTCAAGCGCATGATGCCCGCGCTCTTGCACCTCCGCGGGTCTCTTGAGATTGAAAGCCGCCATGGCCGAACCGCAGATCGAGCCGATCTCTGCTTCTGAATCCTCCGTCTCGCGGGCCGCCTCTTCCGCCAGCTCGAAGTCAGCCTTGGCCTCTTCGAATCGCGAGAGCGTCATATGAAGCTGAGCCAGATGGGAAGCGGCATCCAGAATATGCTTGCTACGCTGCCCGCCTTGAAGCTTTTCGGCATTGGCGATCGCCCGGCGGGAAAGCTCAACGGCCTCTTCATTAGCGTAGATGTTGGCTGCATTGCGCGATGCCTGAAGGAAGAAGTGCGAAGCCTTTTTGAAATCACGGGCAGCCTCGAAGAGGAGGGCCAGCTCCGAAGCGATAGCCGAAGTCTTCTCTTCGTGGTAACCCAGCAATGCCGCCGCCACCACCGAACTCAAAGACGCCCGGCGCGTCGGTTTCAGCGACCCATACAGGGCGTTCTGGTAGAGCCCGTGGACAAAACAGTAGCGGACCGTGAGCGTCGAATCGGGAAACTCGTGCTCGCCGACCGGACGCACGAACGAGTGAACTCGGTCCAGGACTTCAAGGCGATCTTCGACGTCGGCCGGATCCAGCTTCAACGCCTCAGCCACTACGGCCGCATCGAATTCGTGCCCCTGAACGCTCGCGGCAAGCAGCAATCGGCGGTCGTCGTCGCTGAGTTGGTCGATCTTTCTCTGGATCATGCTTCGCACGGATTCGGGCAGCTCGTCCGGGAACCTATGCTCGGGGAACTCCAGCGCCAGATACCGCCCAACCTCCTCGCAGCTCAAGAAATCGAGCGGAATTTCCTGGCAGATGCCGCGGCCCTGCAAGTCCAGTTTGACTTGGAGGAACGGGTGCTTTGCCAAGAGCAGGTCCGAGGGTCGCAGCGTCGCCACGATCAATAACCGCATCGACTCGAACCGGGTGGCAAGATACGCCAGCAGATCGACGGTGGCCACGTCGCACCAGTGCAGATCGTCAAACCAGATGACCGAGGGCCGCAGCCGCGAGATCTCCGCAAGGAAAGCGCAGAGCTCTCGTTTCATGCGCTCCTGCGAGGCGGCCTTGGCATCGGCCAGCAGGCGCTCCGCAGAGGAGTCTCCCGTCGAGAGGGGCACGATCTGGACATACCACGTCGGCGCCAGCAGTTTCATCGCTCGGACGACGGATTCACTCTGGTCACCGTGCAGCAAGCTTTCGAGGGCTTCGAGAAGAGGCAGATAGGCCTCCGTGCCCGACAAACGCTCGGAGCACCGCCCGCGCGCGACGTGACACGGCTCGTCATTCGCCGCCAGTTCGCTGACGAACTGTTCCACAATCGTCGTCTTGCCGATGCCGGGCTCGCCGGTCACGCACAGCAACAACCCGTGCCCGGCGGCCGCTGAATCGAACGCAGCTCTCAATTTGTCGTACTCTATCTCCCGCCCCACGGTGTGCGACTTGCGTCTCGGCGTCCGTGGTCGCGCTCGGATGGACTCCGCGTCTTGCGCAAATTGGGCAAGCGAGGGCGCGATCGGCTCTTCTGCGATGATGGCATGCATCACGCCAACACGCGAGTCCGCCCGGAAGGGATGCTTCCCGGTGCTCAGTTGGTATAATACGATGCCGAGCGAGAACATGTCCGTCGCGCTCGTAACGGTCTCGCCGCGGGCCTGCTCCGGCGACATGTAGGACGCCGTACCGATCACGGCGCCGGGTTCGGTCGGTGGATCGGCACGTGCCGGGGTTGTCTCCGTCTCACGATGAACTGCGAATGTCAGCGTCTCGGCATCCGGCTCCGCGCCTCTCTCCGGCATAAGGCGAACAAGCCCGAAGTCAAGGACCTTTACGATGCCGTCTTCGCGCACCATGATGTTGGCCGGTTTGACGTCGCGATGAATAATCCCCGCTTCGTGGGCCACGGCGAGCGCCTTGGCGATCTGTCCCCCAATCTCGGCAAGGGCGGTCACGAGCATCGGTTCGCCGATGAGCGTCCGCAGCGTGCGCCCCTCGACCACCTCCATCACGATGAAGCGACCGGCCTCGGCTTCGCCGATGTCGTGGATGGTTACGATGTTGGGATGATTGAGCGCCGAGGCGGCGCGCGCTTCCTGCTCAAAGCGTCTTACGCGGCTCGGATCCTTCGTGTATCCGTCCGCTAGCAGTTTCAGCGCCACTTTGCGCCCCAGGCGCGTATCCCGGGCCAGGTACACCTCACCCATCCCACCCGCGCCGAGCGGCGCGAGAGTCTCGTATGGACCAAACTGAGTGCCGGGCGTAAGGGACATAGCCGCCAACTGGCCGTTCAAGATCCGCCGGCCGAACTTCCACAAAGGCCTCAGCCCGCCATTATCGTTTAAAAGTAGCCCGATGACGAGCCGTTTTCCTGGTCTCGGGAAATCGGTCTTGCACGACCGTCCTTGGGTATGGCAGCCACAGAATCGAGGGCGGCGGGGATCTGCGTCTTGGCGGCCCCCGTGTGCGCCAGGGTCTCGTCGATGTCTGATGGATCGTACGTATCCGACAGGTCGAACGTGCGATAGAACCCGATCATTTAGCGCACTGCCGGCGTGGGATGCAGCTACGCCCCTGTTCCATATCCCGTCCGGACTGACGCGTATCCTCGACCGCGATCTGGCTACCGCAGGCATCCTCAAGCGTGACGAACGAGACCGCGTCGTCGACGTTCACGCGCTCCGAGTGATCTTCGGCGCCCACCTGTGTGCCGCGGGCACTCCGCTTCGGACGGTTCAGGCCGCGATGCGGCATTCCACGCCCGACCTGAGCGCGAACATCTACACCGATCCCAAGCTGCTCGATGTGGCAGGAGCAATCGACGCGATGCCCGCCCTGGCGCTCCCACTCGAGACTACGTCGAGCGGGGTAACCGCCGCCGGAGCGGGACGCCCACCGCGCCGCCGGGTGAACTCGTGATCCACACACTACGGTGCTGAGAACCATGACCGCTGTGGTCATGTCGGGGCATCGTCGTAGGCCAGACCGTATCCAGTCGCCGACCGCTCATTCGGTTACCTTGCACTAAACCTTGCAAGTACGCGCGTCCATTGCCGTCCTTTCTGGTCATTTGCCGGCAAAACGACCGGTGTGCCGAGAGCCTGGGGAGCGGGCGGAGGGATCGTCGTAAGTTGGGCCCGTGTCAAAGGATAGACGCCGCTGTCCACGAGGGACAACGGCGGGCAAGATTAGCGGGTGATCGGATTTGAACCGACGACATTCACGTTGGCAACGTGACGCTCTACCACTGAGCTACACCCGCAAGAGCGGTTTTTTGCGGCTTTGCACTACATTTCTTCGCCGCACCGCACTACAATTCCTTGAGGCGGCTGCTGTCACCGCCAAGCCATAGCATCCTACCCGAGGTTGGAACGATGGACAAGCATCGAAAAGCACGAATCCCAAAGCTCCGGTTCCCCGAGAACCGAGGCATCGGCTGGCACGTCTCCTACCGCGATCCCGGCACGGGGCGCCCCGAAGGCACCGCTTCGGCATCAGCGAGCGAGCCCGTGAGGAAGAGGCCCTTGCAGCCTATCACCGCTGGCTCGGAGAGCACCTGAACGGGGAGACTCCCAAGCCTCGGCCCGCTCCACAGCCGACCAGCCGAAAGGCGATTGAACCGGCTTTACGTCCACCCGGAACGCCAATCACCTCCGTGCCAGGAAGCGTTGTCGACATCGCATCAGGGCTCATTTCTTCTCTAGAGGCTCGCGTGAGGGCTCCGAATGAGCGGCGTCGCCAAGGTACGATCGCAAGACGCGGTTTCATCGACAGGCGAAGGCACATCCGAGATTTCCTTGCGTACCTCAACGAGCGACACGGCAAAGGGACCACGTCACGTATGCTTCTTAGCGAGCTTTCGCTCGCGGACGTTGAAGGCTTCAACCGCTGGGTCGTACGCCGGGGCTAGGGCATCTCACGGGGAGATCGCATCGAGCGCGTCCAGCAGCAGCCAATACACCGATTCCTGCGCGGCGCAATCCGTTATCCAATCCCGGCCCGGGCCCGGCCCGTCCGGTTCACCGCGCAGCACACAGCCGTCGGTCCGTACGATTGCCTGGTTCAGCTTGCTGATCGCCCGATCAACGTCAGGGGGGTCTTCCTGGAGCGCAGCAATCGCTTGCGTCAGGAAATTGCCCAGGGCCGTTTGATTCCCTTGTGTAGTCACTTGCGCGGGAGAACACAGACCTTTGTTTTCGTCCTGCGGCGAGCACAGCCCGTTGACGATTTCCAGCGCTTCTAGGATCTTGTTTAGTGCATAGTCCCCGGGCATGATCGCGCAGATCACAACCTCGTCGGGGGGTGAGTCGGCGAGGCCGTCACTGACGACGAGCTGAATCGTATACTCCCCGGCAACGTCCGGGGTGAGCGACGGTGTGGCAGTCGTGTTACCGACCAGGGTCGCCGTACTCCCTTCCGGTGCCGCCGTGATCGCCCAAGCATACGTAAGCGGGTCGTCGTTCGGGTCAGAGCTTCCAGTCCCGTCGAGTGCGGCCACATTGCCCACGATGGCCCCGTCGTCCGGCCCCGCGTCGGCCGTCGGCGCCAGGTTCGCCGAGGAGATCGTCACCGTATCAGGATCGCTCGTAAGCCCCTCCGCATCGGTTACGACCAGGGTGACAGTGTACGTTCCGGGAAGGTCGGCCACGAAACAGGGGTTAGGCGTATCGGCGCCCGTGAGACTCGCGGCGCTACCCTGCGGCCTGCCGGTCAGCGTCCAGGCATACCCCAAGTCGCCTGACGGCGTGTTGTCATCGAACGAGTTGCTGCCATCCAGGCATACCGTGCCACCCGCGTAAATGCTCTGGCTTTCGCCGGCATCGGCCTCTGGAGGCTGGTTGCCCATCGTGTTCTCGTACCACGCGATCTTGCCGTCGTTATAAGAAGGGGAAAACCCTATTGACGCCGAGAGGACGTCGGTGTCACCGTCGCCGTCCACGTCCGTTGCGAAAACGTTATAGGCAGTGCCTGTGGCGGTCGAGATCACCCGCTCGGTGAAGGTCGGGGGCGAGCCGCCGTCGCTTTCGTACCACGCGATCTTGTCGTCATTGAATGACGCGGAGAGGACGTCGATGTCCCCGTCGCCGTCTAAGTCCGTGGCGAAAACGAAAACGGGGGCGTCTGCGGTGGTTGAGATCACCCGCTCGGTGAAGCTCGGGGGCGAGCCGCCGTCGCTTTCGTACCACGCGATCTTGTCATCCCAAAATGACGCCGAGAGGATGTCGGTGTCCCCGTCGCCGTCCATGTCCGTCGCGAAAACGCAAGCGGGCCTGTCTGCGGCGGTCGAGATCACCCGCTCGGTGAAGGGCACCTCTCCGCCCCGGGCCTCCCCTAACGTCCAGAACGCGCAGATTGCGACAATCCAGATCAACGTGTGAGCCTGTTTGGCCCTGTTCAAGAGAAATACCTCCGTTCTTGTGTTGTCATTGTTTGCCAACATTATTAGTCCTCCTAAGAAAGGGTTTACTGAACGTGGCGCGGGCGAACGCCGCCCGCGGCGAACCTCTCTCACTCCCTTGACCCAGCCTCAGTCCCTTTGAGCGCCTCTAGCCGTTGCTCCATTCGCCTGTGCTCCGTTGCTGTTGTGGATCTCGGTCTGCGTTGCAATGAAAAGACCGTCGCTTCGGGCGCGCTAACCTGCCGCCCGGTCGAGGCCTTGGCGGTGAGGGGTTCCTTTCTGCCCTCGGGCCAGCGGCTCCGCCATGATGCCCCTCACTATTAGAACTGCGCGCTCCAACCACTGTTTCACAGACAAAATGCCTTTTTATTCAGCTCTCCAGCCGATCACTATGGCGCATGGTGATGTCGGTCGGGGAGCAGTGCCGATTCGGGTCGGGCCTCCAAGCTGGGAACGGTGCGTAACGTGTCTTTCACTCTGTCAGCCCCGGCGCGCATTCCAACCTCCCGGCCGGTGCCCGCCCGTATCGTGGCTGCTTGTAGGTTACGGTTTACGGATCGCTGCTTTGAGCCTGTCTCGGCTCGCGTGCCATTTTCTATTGGCAACCGTTCACGGGGTAGCCAGCGGTGTTCCGAGTCCCGTAGGGACGGCGCGAGAATAGCCCAGGCATTCATGCCTGGGTTTGGTGAAGCCTGTTCATTCTCTTGTGAGTCCCGTAGGGACGATTGAGAGCAACTACCCAAGTCAGTCGTCCCTACGGGACTTTGTTTCCTGATAAGTGCCTTTGATCCCAGCGTTGAAACGCTGGGCTATTCTCAAAATGTCCCTCCGGGACAAGTCTTGGCCCGTGAACCGTTACCCCTATTGCTTGTCGCTGCGGAAAGGACCCTCTTGCCCCTCCGACGCCGGCTCCTCGTCTATTCCCATCAGTTCCGCCGCCTCGGCGCGGAGCTCATCCACCCAAGTGACCGTCGGCTGGTTGTTCTCTATCCACTCGAGACCCTCGTCATACCATTGCCGCGCCTGGGTCTCATCGCGCAGTTGCCAGTAGGCCATGGCAAGGTAAAAAGACGGCCATCGGTACTCGGTGGCGGCGGGGAATTCCAGCCATCGGTGCAAGGCGTCCAACGCGGGTGTCCAGTTGCCCGCGCGGTAGTAGGCTTCGCCGAGCGACCTCCAAGTAATGTAGTGCTCTGGATGTTGTTGCACGCATTGCTGGGCGATCTGAACGGCGCGGTGCAGATCGCGAAGGCGAGGATCCGGGCAGTTCACCAGTATGTCCAGCAGAGACCATGCGAACGTGAGTGTGTTCGGGAAGTCAGCCACCATTCTTTCTCTGAGCGCTATGGCACGCTGGATGAGTTCTTCCGCCTCGTCGACCCGATCGGCTGCCCAGAGGCCTTCGCCCAGAAGCTCGTAGCCCGAGGCTAATTGCTGTCGGTGATCGGTGTTGTGGGGGAAATCGGCGGTCAGGCCGTCGAGTAGCTCTATGGCGCGCCGGAGTAGGTGCTCTCCTTCCTGGTCGCGTCCGGTGTCCATCAGCAAAGCGCCCAGGTATAGTTGGGCGTGCGCGAGGGTATAACGCTCCCAGATCCCGCCGGAATCCTCCGGAAACTCACCCACCAGTTCCTCGCGCAGGGTCAGGCACTGGCGAAGTTGCTTCTCTGCTTCCTCGACTTGCCCGATGTCCCACAGCCGAGAACCTAACCAGTGATGAGCGTGCGCCAGGTGGCTACGGTAGTCGCGCACATCCGGGAAATCATGTACCAGTTGCTCACGCAGGGCCAGGGCTTGCCGCAACTCCTCCAACGCTTCTTCGTACCGGTAGAGGTTGCTTAAAACGAGGCCCAGGTCGACGTGAGTCCAAGCCAGGTCGCGCACATATTGTGGGTCGTCCGGAAACTCGCCCACAAGCTTCACTCGCAGATCGGAGGATCGCCGATACGCCTCCAACGCCCCCGGTCTGTCGATGGTGTGGTTCTTGAGCAGGACGGCGAGGTTCCAGTAGGTCTGAGCCAGATCCTTGCGGTATTTGGAGACGGATGGGAACTCGGCCGACAGCGCCTCCAATAGGGCAATCCCGCGTCGAAAGGTCTCTTCTGACCTCGAAAACCGGCCGAGTGATCTGCAGAGCCCGCCCACCCGTGAGCAGGCGTGCGCCGTGTCATACCGCAACGCCGGGTCGGTGGTCCTCTCCTGGAGAAACCCCTCATAGAACTCGAGGGCGTCCTCGAAGAGCGCCCTCTGAATCTGCTGCATGTGGGGCACACCCCAGAGCTCTTCACCCACCCGCATCAGCATCTTGTCCACCGCGTCCCGGGCCTTCTGGAAGTTGGCCGCCGCCCGCTCACGCTCTGTCTCTGCCGTTTCGTAGTTCGCTTGCGCCTGGGCAAGTGCTGCGGCCGTCCGGGCTTGCTCCTGTGCGATCAACACCGTGCTGATCGCCAGGCCGGCCACCGCAAGGACCAACAGTATCGCCGCCGATGCGACCACCGACCGGTGGCGCCGCGCCCATTTGGCCGCCCGCTCGATCAGCGTCGGCCTCTTGGCCTGGATCGGTTTGTCGTCCAGGAAACGCTGCAAGTCATCGGCGAAGTCCTGCGCCGAATCGTAGCGCTCCACCGGGCTCTTCGAGATCGCCTTGAGAACGATCGTCTCCAGTTCAGCGGGCATGGCCGGGTTAACGCGCCGAGGCATGCGCGGTTCGTCAAAGGCGATCTGCCGCAGCACCTCCTGCCGATCCGGACCCGTGAAAGCAGGGTGGAGCGTGCTCAGCTCGTAGAGCGTAACGCCCAGCGAGTAGATGTCCGTACGGTGATCGACGGGGATCCGTTTGGCCATCGCTTGTTCCGGGCTCATGTAACGAGGTGTACCGAGCAGGTCGCCGGTCATCGTGATCCCCGGATCGCTCTGCACCTGGGCCAGGCCGAAGTCCGTAATCCAGAGTTTGCCGGATTCATCCAATAGGAGGTTCGACGGCTTGATGTCGCGGTGGAGGATACCGGACTCGTGTGCATGGTCCAGCGCGGACGCGGCTTGCACACCGAGACCGGCGACGGAGCGGAAGAACTCCGGGCTGGAACTCGAGCCCTTCGAGGGAATCCCCGTCACCGCCGAGCTGCCATCCGGCTTGACCGTGGCGGCTTCGCAGGGTGGTGTGGCATTGTTGCCCTGCTTGGCATGCGCCCAACGGCCGGAGGTCAGCGCACTGGTCACGTCCGAACAGGCGCGGGCTGGACGCCGCTTTCCGTTCCCGTTCAATCCCGAGAGATGCCGGAGTTCTGCGACCGTGTCGGCGAGGGTATGCCCCTCGATGTACTGCATGGCGTAGTAGTGCACGCCGCGCTCGCAGCCCACGGAAAAGACGGGGACAATGTTGGTATGATGCAGTTGGGCCGCCGCCTGGGCCTCGTTCTTGAAGCGTTGAAGCTGTCTCTTGTCCAGCACGGCGGCGAACGGCAGCACCTTCAGGGCGACGCGACGGTTGAGGGAAATCTGCGAGGCCTCGTAGACCACGCCCATCCCCCCACGGCCAACCTCGCGGATGATGCGGTAATCGCCGAGCCGACCCGGAGTATCCGTGACTTCCTCCGACACCGGTGCTCCGGGCCCCTTCGATCCGGGCTCGTGGCCCAATTGGTGTAACGTGACCAGTGTCGGTACGAGTTCCCGGATGTGGGCGGCGAGTTCGGGATGACTCGACACGAGCGATTCAACGTCCGGCTCGCGGCCTTCCTTGAGAGACGCATCGACCTCCTCGGCCACCGCCGCGTAGACCAGGTATTCGGTTCTTTCCTGTTTGGCCCGAGGGATGCCGGCGGTTTCCGTGGGCGCGGTCGGCTTCATCATTTCGATCCTCCCGTAGTCAAATCCGCCATTAGTAGCTGCTTGAGCCGGAACACCGCCCGGCCGTAGCGCATGGATGCGGCAGAATCATTCAGGTTAAGGACCTGGGCCACTTCCCCGTTCGACATGTCCTCGAAATGCCGCATCAGGATGACCTCCCGATCATCGGGGCCCAGCTTATCCAACGCTCCTTGGACCCGGCCACGAAGTTCCTCTCGCCGGAGGGCTTTGCTGGGACTGCTGCCCCTCGCCAGAAGCTGCTCGCCCAAAAGTATCGACGACGCTTCCGGAAGGGCGCGTTCCCGCTCGACCGTTCGGCATTTGGCTCCGAGATGCCGACGATGAAGCCGGATCAACCGCTCCCGCGTGAGGCCGCGGAGCCAGATGTAGGACGTTACCGCCGGCTCTTGCAGATAGTCTTGTATCCGCGCAGCCGCGTCGAGATACGCCTCCTGCAACACGTCCGATGGGTCAACGCGACCGACTAGCCGGGTGTCGAGGCGTAGCTGCACCATGCGCTCAAGCCTTAACCGGTAGTACTCGAACAATTCGGCGAGCACTTCAGTTTGGCCGTCGCGCAACCGGCGTAGCCACGAACGTGTCTCGGATGGTTCGTCGATCATACCATGACGGCTCTCATTATTAGAACTGCGCGCTCCGACCTCCGTTTCACAGCAAGGATATGTTTTTTCTGCCGCGGGGCCAGTCGTCTCAGGATAGACGACGTCCGGCCGTTGTTCGCCGTCTGGCTCTGCTGACGTTCAGACGATCTTCAGCGGACTCACTTTCGGGCGGCGGTCGTTTCGGTTTTCTTGGCAAGATGCTCGATGATCGCCTCCTGCTCGGCGGTGGATTTGCGGCGGTAGCAGGCGAACTCCATGGAGAAGGTGGCCTGGCCTTGGGTGAGTGAGCATAGCTCGGTGGCGTAGCCGAACCGCCATCGGGAATCGTCTCGCAGCCGGTCGCCGCTCTAGGCTCTGTCTGACAACCTCTGATTTTGCCGATAGTGATTGAGTAGATCAATCGCAGGAGGCGATTTTGGAGGACGCATGGATGCGACGATACGAAT
>SDBU01003697.1_pt1 | contig 19321 bp, 9 predicted proteins | sample 2277071 | NCBI WGS metagenome assembly SDBU01 (sample SAMN10397929, study PRJNA504765) | marine sediment metagenome | isolation source: marine sediment core GS08_GC12, 126 cmbsf | place: Arctic Ocean: Gakkel Ridge, Loki's castle | collected 2008 | reverse complement strand
CTTCGCCCGGCGTTGTCAATCCCTAAAATTCTGAGGGACGAATATACGAGGTGCTCAACTCCGATGAAAATGGCAGCGAAGCAGAAATGAGAGTATAGGTGTCCGCTATTGCTCTTCATCATCGCAAGGACCGATTATTCTGATTTTATCAGTACCGTAGAAGTATTCGCCTGATAGGAATCTGCCTACAACGGTTAGCTCTACATCGCCTTTATCCCCGCTGCTTTGCTTTTCAAAGAGAACAAGCGGGGCAACCAGTTCAGCTTTATCAAAAACAGCATGAATTCTCACGTTACTTTTCGCTTCTTCGCTCGGTGGGATGAGGTATTGCTCGGCTGCTTCAATAGCCCCCGGATACAGAACGAGCGGTTCATACGCGTCAATATCGTGTTTTACAAACAGCTCTGGCAGACGTATTACCGCCAATATTCTTTCGCCTCCCTCACAGTGATTAACTGTACGCGGGAGTATAATGAGTTCGCATTGTGTTGTTGCCACAGCTTCATAGGCACCCATATCAAAATCAGGCAACTCGCCATTATTATCAACGCCCGGAAAATTAAACGGGCGATTATTGTCGTCAATATCCTCGTATACCCCAGCATCAATCGCTGCATCGATGCAGGGCGAAGCAGCCAACAACCGATAGTCACCGTTGCCGGCATCGGCGAACAGTGGGTCGGCATCGATGTTGCTTCCGCCCTTCCAGCCGCCCTGGACGTTGCTGTAAGCAATCGTGATGGTCGAATTGTCATTGTTCCATATTTCATCACCACCATCCCAGAGGATACAGTTGGCGAGTCGAAGGTGGCTCGGATACTTCTGCTCACTTGAATCACAAGCCAGACAATTTCCATTCGGTGCCGAATTACCAGCAAGCGTGCAGTTTATTAGCATCGAGCTGGTGCGTCGGTAATTGTACATTCCTCCGCCGTAGTTCGCCGAGTTGCCAATGAATATACAGTTTGTAAGCATCAGACTGTTTTCGTAGTTGTACATCCCGCCACCATAGTCCGTGGCCGTGTTACCGCTTAAGGTGCATTTGGTAAGGTTCGGATTAGTGAGGCTATTATACATTCCTCCGCCGGAAGACGCCGAGTTGCCGCTGATAATACAGTTGGTAATCGTGAAGACACAATCGTCCGGGCTATAGCAGATGTACTTGCCTCCGCAATCAAACGCACCTCCGCCGCGATAATCAGCCAAGTTCGCGGTGATAGTACAGTTGGTGATAGGTCCGTTGCAGTAGTAGAGTCCACCACCATCTTTGGCCGAGTTGTCAGTAATAGTGCAGTTAGTGATAGGGCCGTCGCAATCGTACAGGCCGCCACCTCCACCCAGAGCTGTATTGTTTTTGATTATGCAGTTACTTATGCTGGCGCGGGTACCTGCTCCACGGATGCCTCCGCCCATGATATTAGTGTATCCGCGTGTGATTGTCAGACCGTAGATATGACAAGTAGTATCCTCGGTCCCTGCAAGATTTATGACACGGCCACTGATGGTCTCAGGGTCGCTATCAGTATCACCGTTTATTATCGTGGCGGCCACGACGTTAGGGTCGTTTGGGTCAGTACCGGTGAGAGTGATATTGCGTCCTCCGAGGTAAATATTTTCATAGTAGGTGCCTTCGGCCAAGACAATGGTCTCGGAGTGCCGACTGAAAAACAGTGCCTGCTGGATTGTGATAGAATCGATAGGAACCTGCCATACTCGCAGCGGGTCGGCAGTTAGTGGGTCGGTTCCGGACAAGATTTCCAAGCCATCAGCCAGGCCGTCGCCGTCCGTATCAGGCAGGTTTGGATGCGTACCGTAAAGGCTCTCTTGCGTTGCCCCAAGCCAGTCACCGTCTACGTCTGGCGTGCCGCCGGCCTCAAAACAACCCATATCGAGCTGCCCCCCTACCATCCGTGTCGCACCGTCACGGTCAGTGCAGGGGAGATTCATGTAGTAGTAATAACTGCCCGCGTCTTTACAGGGTGAATTCGGCAACAAATGATAGTCACCATTTTGGGAATCGACAAAACGAGGGTCCGCACTAATGCAGCCCATGCCGTCAGAGCCACCCTGCACGCAACTGTACAGCGGTACCGAAGAACCAGATAGAACCGAGCCACCGGGCGAATTGTTGGTGTCCCCGCTCCAGATGATGCAATTGATGATAGGGCCGGAGCAGTAGTCCAGTGCGGCGGCCGAGTTGTCAACGATGGTGCAGCTCATAATTAGGTCGTGACACGAGTAAAGCGCGCCGCCACGTGAGCCGGCAGTATTGCCGCTGATGATACAGTTGGTGATCGGCCCGTTGCATCCATACAGCCCACCGCCAACATCTGCAGTGTTGTCCGTGATAGTGCAGTTGCTGATTGGTCCGAGGCAGCCATATAGTCCTCCGCCGTAGGAATTGGCTGAGTTGCCGGTAATCATGCAGTTAGTAAGCGCTGCACGGCTGTCTGTAAAGCAGAAGATGGCGCCACCATAGTCGGCCGAATTTCCACTGAACGTGCAGTTGCCGAGCATTGGATTGCTGTCTTTGCTGTTGTACATTCCGCCTGCGTAGAACCGAGCCGAGTTACCGGTAAATTCACAGTTGGTCACCAACGGGCTGCTTTCGAAGTTGAATATGCCGCCGCCGTACGAGGATGCCGAATTCTCGCTGAACGTGCAATTGTGTAGTGTTGGGCTGCTAAACGACAAATCGTATACTCCACCATAGTTGTACACTCCAGCGCCGAATCTCGCCGAGTTGCCGCTGAAGTTCGAGTCGGTGACCGTGGGTCTGCTGTGGTCATTATACATTGCTCCGCCGTTTTTTGCCGAGTTTCCGCCGAATGTACAGTTGACCAACGTTGGGCCTTGGTAACAGTAACAGCAGGCGACCGCACCGCCCCAGAGAGCCGAGTTTGTGCTGAAGGTGCAGTCGATCAGTGTCGAATTACTGCTGCGATTGCTTATCGCGCCACCCCAAATCTGGGCCGAGTTCCTATTGAACGTACAGTTAATCAGTGTCGGGCTGCTTCCGGTACAGTAAATGCCCCCACCCTCGTCATTAACATATCCATTGGTAATCGTAAACCCGTCCAGGATAGATGATTGGCCTTCGCCGTTGTGGAAATAGAAACCACGGTGCGGGTTGTACTTGGTCCCCTGGCAATCAATGATACAGTTCTGAGGGCCATTCTCACTGCGAACTGTTATCGCCCTGCCCAGAAAATCAATATCGCGATTGCCCGGACCTTTGTGGATTCCGTCAGCAACCCAAACGGTCCCCCCATTCCAGGAGCGTTTGATTGCTTCCTGTATGGTGAGATATTCGGATGGGACATAAATGTCACGTGGCCCCTCATCGGTAGTGAATGTGAAACAGTCGCCGGTATTGTCGTCCACAGTTTTGTTCCCAACGGCATCAACAGCTTCAATTATGAAAAAGTAGTCCGTTTTAGGAGAGACCCCGGTTAGCTTTATTGTATGGCTGGCTGCCAAAATCGAGGAACTTACCTCGATAAAGTTGACATCTCCACAGGCCAGACCAGCAAGCAGACGTACGGTAGCCGGCTCATTTGTTTCGAAGGTAACTGTCGGCTCAGGCCCCGGCACGTCGACCTGCACATTAAAAATCTCCGGGCCTTCACAGTCCGCCGTTGCTGTAACGGTCGCCTCTGCCGGGCTGCCGCTGCCGTCATCGGCATCATAATACGTTGCCGTGATAATCTGACCGTGCGAGAGCTGCAAGGCACCGTCTTCAGCAATTACAGACTCGGAGGATGTATGGATTGTCCCAGCAAAGAGCCAGGGCTTATTTATCTTTGGGCCCACAGTTACCATCTCCAAGTCTCCCCCGTCAGTTGTTACAGTTATCGGCAGTGTCGGCATTCCTACAAGGTCGAAATCAAGCACTTCAATACTCACAATACCATCGCACGAATAGAACTCACTATCGAAAGTAACGATGCCTTCAAATCCATCTCGCACAGCTTTATAGGCGTTGACCCTGCCGGTTCCAAGCCTGCCGTCATAGCCTGGATTCTGTGTGGATATGTCGTCTGTAGTTTCGAACAGTCTTGCAGTTATAACATCAGTGTAGGTGTCAGGATGGTTTGATATAATCAGAGCAATTATTGCCGCTGCGTGTGGGCAGGCCATCGATGTGCCTGAAGCAATCGTTGTGTAGTCGTCATGAGTAGTTCCTAACGAGGTTCCGGCGGCCCGTAATGATAAGACATCAACTCCAGGGGCTGCTATATCGACCCGACTGCCATAATTTGAAAAAGGGGCTTTCCGGTCGTTTGAATTTGTGGCCGCCACTGCAATCATATGCTCGTAAAAGGATGGATAATGAGTGGAATCAGAGTTATTGTTGCCCGCCGCAGCTACCATTATCACTCCCTGGCTGTGAGCGTAATCAATTGCTTCTTCCAGCACTTCCGAGTAATAAGGCCCGCCCCAACTGTTGGATATGACATCAGCCCCATTTTCGGCCGCATAATAAATAGCAGTTGCTGCATCGGCCGTAAATCCTTCTCCATTCTCGTCCAGAAATTTCAGCGCCATTATTTTTGCATTCCAACATACTCCAGCAATATCGAGGCCGTTATTACCTCCGGCGGCGATTATCCCTGAACAATGTGTCCCATGGCCATAATCGTCAATGGGGGCACTGTCGTGATTGATGAAGTCATAGCCATATATGTCGTCTATGTACCCATTTCCATCGTCGTCAAAGCCGTTGTATGGAATCTCATCGCTATTAATCCAAATGTTGCCCTGCAGGTCTCTATGATTGTAGTCCACACCTGAGTCCACAACAGCGACGATAACGTCCGGACTTCCTGTGTGTACGTCCCACGCCTGGGGCGCATCTATATCAGAATCAGGTGTGCCCGGCGGTGGATTATACTTACCGCTCGCCGGGTAATCCTGGCCGGTGTTGTCCAAAGGCCACTGCAGAGGATAAAGAGGGTCGTCAGGTTCCTTACGAATTGAAACCATGTAATTGGCCTCAGCATATTCGACATCCGGGTCATTATTATACGCAGCCAAAACATCCTGAATCGATTCGTGCGGTTCAAGAGCGAATTGCAGTTTGTATATTCTGTCAAGAGCAGGAATCCGCCGGAGGCGGACTGTTTCAGGAGCACGTCTTAACCTCTGAAGAATACGATTGTCTCGTTTTGTCAGCAGGACTTTGTCTTTTCCCTCCGTAAGGAGTCCCAAGGACAATAAGGCTTTTATTTGATTTCGGTGCATCTTGAAGTTTTTGAACAGAGGTTTGATGTTTCTGAGGCGGAATTTCTTATTCAGTTTGTTAAGAGAACCGGATAGCTCTAACTGTGCCGCGTCAGGGCCGACTGATGTTTCTTCTTCAAGAGTTGTTGCGGCGGCACCTTTGAATTTTACGATGATTTCATCAGGGGCAGCAGACAATCGCAGAAAGTTGCGATTGCCCCAGGTGGGACGCCCCCTGGCGAAGACCCCAAAAACGACAATAGTCGAGATAAAAAACGCGAACAAGAGACTTACAAAAGTAATTCTCCTCCTCATTTTAGCACCCTTCAATCTTAACGCATCTGTTCGGAATTAAGGCGGAATTCAATACAAGGAATTATAGCATAAATCCGGCAATAAATCAAGGATTAGACCATATAGTAAGCCACATGATTGCTCATTTGACAGCAGGCATCGTTTCGAGTAATATTCGTGCTGTCCTGTGCATCCATAATTGAATAGCCTTGATTGAAATAATATGTAGTGAGAATGAGTGATAAAGTCGTTCTATCTTTAGATATTGGGACCTCAAATCTATGTGGATTGGCGTTTTCGTGTGATTCCCTGCGGCCGGTGGCAATCTGCTCACAGGAAAATGATACTGAAATTGCGAATCTTCCTGCAGGTTATCATGAGCAGGACCCGCAGCGTATCCGGGATTTGTGTCTTGGTTTGATACAGAAACTTTTGAGTGAGAAGAAAGTTCGTGGGAATGAGGTTGTTGGCATCGGCATAACCGGCCAGATGCATGGTGCGTTACTGGTCAACTCCGACTTAGAGCCGCAGAGCAACCTTATCACGTGGAGAGACCGGAGAACTCTTGAGAGCGGCAACGCCGGTAATATTGATGAAGCCGTAGAGGTCTTGGGGGCAGATGTACACCAGCGTACAGGCTGCCGTTTACATTCGGGTTATGGCGGAGCAACACTGCGGTGGCTGTCGAATAATAACGAGCTTGTCGAAGGTGCGGTTGCATTAACGATTGCTGATTATGTCGCCGGCTGCTTGACTGGAGTTTGCGCTACTGAAGCTACCCACGCTGCAAGCTGGGGAATTTTTAACCTTCAGGAAGGCGTGTGGGATTCAGAAGCAGTTGATAAGCTTGGTATTGCAAAAGATGTGCTGCCTGAAGTGCATTCGACAGCACAACCTCTTGGTACAATTAAGCCTGCTCTTGCAAAGCAGCTTGGCCTTGGGAATAAAGTGCAGGTTTGCCGTCCTGTGGGTGACAATCAGGCCGGTATAATCGGGGCCGCAGGTTTTGCCGGCGACGCTGCGATATTGAATCTTGGTACCGGTGGGCAAATCTCGATTCCTCAAGATGAGTATAAGTTTGTCGAAACGTTCGAGACCAGGCCAATGCCATTCGGCGGATTTATTCTTGTAGGTGCGAGCTTGTGTGGGGGATGGGCATACTCATGTTTGCAAAAGTTTATTCAGGCAACTGTCAAGGAATTTAGCGGAGTAGAAGTGAGCGATGAAGAGATTTACAAGCGGATGAATGCGATTGCAGCAGAAACTTCGGAAGGAGCTTCGGGAATAACGGTGGATACTCGCTTTAGCGGTACGCGGCTTGAGCCGAATCTTCGGGGAAGTATCAGCGGTATAGGAGTGGATAATTTCACTGTTGCCAATCTGGCTCGAGGATTTGTCGAAGGGATGGTTCGAGAGCTGGCGGATATGGCATCTGCGGCTGGTGTTGAAGGTTTTACGCGAATAATTGCCAGCGGCAATGCTGTTCGTAGAAACCCGGTGGTTCCCGATGTTATTGAGTCGATCTTTGGTTTGCCGTGCTATATAAGTACCAATCGGGAAGCGGCGGCTCTCGGAGCAGCTTACGCCGCTGCTATTGGTTTGGGATTGGTATCCAGGGATGATATTTGTCCCGACCTGGAGAGGTGTAGATGAATATTTTTTCAGTAGGTTGGAGCGAGGGTTTTGATGGGCCTGGGCGTCGCTGGGTAGTGTACCTTAAGGGATGTAATTTTCGCTGCCGATGGTGTGCCAATCCCGAGGGTTTATCGGCTGAGCCGCAAATTTTGTTCTATCCTGACCGTGCTCAGTACGCTGACAAGGCGTGTCCGTATGGGGCTGTTTCAAAATCATCAAGTAAATGGGCGCTTGACCGTAGTAAGTGCGCAGTATGTCCTGATTTTTCTTGTGTTAGGCTCTGGCATCATCCCGCATTTGAGTACGTCGGTGAGGAAATTTCCCTTGCTGAGATTGTTGAACGCGCGCAGCAATATCAACCACTTTTTGGCCGTGATGGTGGTGTTACCTTCGGCGGGGGAGAACCAACATTGCAGGCAAATCAACTCTTGCTGGCTATTAAGGCATTGCGAAAGAAGGGTATTCATACGGCTATAGAGACAAACGCCAGCACCGCAGACTTGCAAAAGTTTGTCGGCCTGGTTGATTTGCTGATTTGCGACCTCAAGTGCATCTCGAATGATAAACACCTGCAATGGATGGATGCTGATAATCGGCAGGTCCTCCAAAACCTCCTTTCTATGGTGAAAAAGCAGTCCCAGCTTATCATCCGTATTCCTTTTGTGAAGGGTATGAATGACAGCAAAGAAGAGATGGAAAAAATCAGGATGTTTTTGTATAATTTGGCAAAGCAGCGAAAGTATTTGCAGGTAGAGGTGTTGAGACAGCATCATGTGGGTGAGCCTAAGTACGCTGCCCTCGGTAAGGAATATCCGATGCGCGGTGCTCGACTACCAGAGCGCGATAAGGCACAGGCTTTTGTTGATGAACTCGTAAGATGTGGGCTTAGAGCCTCTCTTGGAGGTTGAGTCTGAAAAGAGGAATCATATAGTGATAAGATTAAATACTACGTGGAAAGACATATTGAAAGAAGGGGTGGAACTTGTTCGCAAGGCCAAACGCTCTCAGGAAAGTATGGATGAGTGGTTCTTCGTTCAGGAAATCAAGATGCAGGAGGCGCGCACGATGCGGTCCGAGGGCAGAAATCCGGATGATGCACACGGACAAGCAGAGCTTCTCTGCCGCATGGTTCGGCGTATTCCAATTTCAATCGTTAAAGGAAGTGCGATTGCAGGAACGCAGGATGGTGCTTTCTCGGCTTCTTATGCCTTGATAAATCCCTCTTTTAAGGTGGAAGAATTTGCCGGCTACTGCGACCCGACCGAAATCTATGATGATATCTCGCCCAATCCGAAGAGTGGTATTACCAAGCAGAGAATTCAGACAGTTCGTCAGTACCTGGAGAAGACCGCTTACGTTAATGACTTGCGAGCAATTTACACAAAGGCCGGCGATGAGATCAATGAGGTTGTTTATTTTGTGGAGCCGGTTACAGGCCATACCATTCCGGACCTGCGTCCTTTTCTCAAGAATGGCGTTCGGGCTATGCAGCAACAGGCCCGCGAGTCGGGACAGGAATACGGCCGGATTATGGCTACGGTTCTTGAGGCCGTAATCATACTGGCCGACCGTTATCGAGAACTTGCGGAATCTCTAGCGCAGCAGGAAGATTGTGAGAAAGAAAGAGCACGATTGTCGCGCATCGCTGAACTCCTCAGTCGCGTGCCTGCGGAGCCGGCAAAGACTTTGCATGAGGCTGTTCAGTCTTTTGTACTCCTGTGGCAGGTAATGGCGTTGGAGCAGGCACCTAATCCCTATGCTTTCTCTGCTGGTAATCTCGACAGGGTACTGCAGCCGTATTACAGCGAGGCTGAAACATCTCGCGAAGAAGCGGTTGAACTTGTCAGGCACTTGCTGTGTTTTTTCCAGGTTGGCAAGCGTTGCTGGGCGATATCGCAGAATGTGATTGTTGGTGGAAGGGATAAAACAGGTCAAGACCTTAATTGCGATATGACCTATGTTGTGTTAGACGCCTTCTTCGAGACAAATGATCCCCAGCCGGCTTTATCGGTCAAGGTTCATTCAGGAACTAGTGAAAACTTGTATGGTTCGCTGGGACGTTTCTATTTCTCCCCGGGCCATTCGACGCCTTCGCTTTTCAATGATGACGTGATGTTTGAAATATTAAAGGGTCGAGGTGTGGCTGATGATGACTTGCCGGACTATTGCATCGCCGGCTGTCAGGAGCCGCTTATCATGGGCAGGGCATCGTTGAATACGACGAACACCTGGCTGAATCTGGCAAAAATTTTGGAGCTGGCAATGAATGATGGTATCTCCCTGATAACCGGAAAAAAGATAGGTCCATCATGGCAGGAACTGAGCTATACGGAAGGTGCTGATGCCGTTTATGCAAATCTGGAGAAGGTCTTTTTTGATTTACTCGAAAAAATACTGCCACATATGCGGGATGCGGGCAATTCCTGTACGACACTTCTTGGAAAGGAAAAGCCTGTTCCGTTTACTTCGGCACTGATGGATAGTTTCCATACCTGGCGTGACATGCGTGACCCTCAGGAGCAGGGGACTCGCTACAATGCAAGCGGTTGTCTTATTCACGGGCTTTCTGTGGTTGCGGATTCTCTATACGCTGTCGGTCGCGCTCTTTCTTGCGGCAAATGGACAGCAGCAGACATTCGTGACGCACTGCAAAAGAACTTTGAAGGATATGGAGAACTGCGTCACTTTCTTTCAAGTCAGGATAAATTCGGCAACAACTGTGAGCAGGTTGATGAAATAGCAGTTCAACTTGTCAATGGCGTCAGCGACAGGATCAATAACTTAAAAAATCCGACAGGCAATAATTACCTGGCAGACTGGTCCACGCCGAGCACGCATCTTCTTTATGGCTATTGGGTGGGAGCGACGCCGGATGGGCGAAAAACAAGGACAATGCTGGGATATGGAGTAGACCCGCATCCTGCCTTTGACCGTAATGGTTTACCAAATCGCCTCCTTTCAGCATGGAAGCTGCCCTATCTGAAGATGACCGGTGGCTATGCCTCGCATATTGGATTGCGTCAGAATAGTGCCAAAGATGCCGACAGCCCTGAGGAGAAGGGAATCTGGATGCGGGATAATGTTATTAAGCCGTTATTTAGATTGGGAACCGAACACAAGGAGTCGCCGTATTATGTTTATTTTAATGTAGATAGCGCCGGTCATCTTCGTCAGGTTCTGAAAAATCCCGCCAAGTATGCTCCAACCGGCATATATATTATGCGAATCCACGGCACATTCGTTAACTTCCTGGATCTGTCACCGGCGATTCAGGAAGACATTATTTTAAGACTTGAACCGAAAGCAACCGTTTGAGTTTATCTGTCTCCGTTGGACGCCTTACGGCGGAAACTTACGTGCACTTCTTTTGCCCCCGATCCTGAAACGCCTATTAAGTCACCCAAAAAGATTGCATACAAAAGCGGAACTGGTAGAATTATGTGATGTGGTAATTTAATATAGAAACAACTGCATAAATCATAGTCCGCTTAGGGACGCCTTACGGCGGAGATGGGACGTGCGAATCAAAAGAACATATGTAATATCAATTCTAATAGTTCTGACCATCGGTTCTTTAACGGAAGACGGGATTGTCAATGGGATCGACAGCTCCAACAAATCGATGGAGTTTTCCGCCGAGGTACTTCGTGACAAGATTAGAGGTGGCCTTCTCGGCCAATTGTTGGGTAATCTCAACGGAATCCAGCACGAGATGAAATATATTAACGAGCCGGGCAATGTCCAGGAATATATTCCAGCCCTTCCGGATGGTGCTCGAACGGATGATGACACAGACCTGGAATGGGTCTATATCGTCGCGATGCAGCGCCATAACACGATTATGCTGCCGTCTAATCTGATTGTGCAATTATGGAAAGAGCGAATCAATAAACGTATCTGGTGTTCCAATCAATATGCGCGCCAGTTGATGGATATTGGATTTCAGCCGCCCCTTACGGGCAGCATTGTGATAAATCCATGGGCCGACTTTAATATTTCGGGTCAATTCATTTGTGAAACATTCGGCTTGATTGCACCCGGGATGCCCCAAACTGCGGCAAGAATCGGTTTGAATTATACCCGTGTTACTATCGATGCCGAGCCCGCCCAGACGACACAGCTTTTCACGACGATGATAGCAACGGCTTTCACAACAGGGGACATCGATAAGATTATTGATGCCGGCTTAAATTCTATCGATGCAAAGTGTGCTATTCGGCAAATTGTCAACGACGTCCGCCGGTGGCACCGTTTGCATCCAAACAACTGGCGTACCACCCGACGGCTTGTGAAGGAAAAATATAGCCGGCATAACGGCGCGATGCGGGACAAAAACGGATATGAACTCAATACCGCCTCCACAATTGCCGCCTTGCTTTACGGCCAGGGGGACCTCGTGGAGACCTTGAGAATAGCCTTTAACTTTGGCTGGGATGCCGACAATAATGCAGCCACGTCCGGCACCATCATCGGGGTAATCAAAGGTTATCGCTGGATGATGTCACAGGGCTGGCAAATAGTCGATCGCTACCGCAATACTACCCGTGATGATATGCCCATGGATGAAACCATTACCAGTTTTGCCGACCGGCTTATTGACTTGGCTGGGCAGGTGATTATCAAAAAAGGAGGACAAAAGGAAACCATCAAAGGTCAACTTGTTTATCGTATACGTATAGAGAAGGCGGCAAATGTATTGCCGCTGGCCGACTTCACCGAAGAGGCAGGCCGGCTACGGACAAAAATGAAATCCGAGATTGAGGAGGCCATAATCAGTGGAAGTGACGACCAAAAACTTGCCTTTTCTGCTTATCTTGCAATTTGCCTTGATTTAGCTCAACCCCTTAAACAAAAGTATCCCAAACAATGGGCTAAAGCTTTGGAAGCGATAAACCATTACCCCAAGGTAGTTCAAGTCCTGTTTTTTCATAGTCCTTTCCCCGCCGGTGAGCAGCTCCGGAAAAAAGCCGTTGCCGCAGGGCTCAAGAAGCCTGAACGCAAGATTAAAATCTGGTAGCCTCCTAAAACCGCATTGTTTTTTTTACTACTCAACATATTATCGCCATATTCACAACACATCTGTGCCGAACAAAAGCGTGAGTAATGTATCTCCTGAACGCATAATATATAATGGCAACTTGTTTTATACAAAGATGGGCAAGAGCGTAAGCGCAATCCAACATAAGGTTAGTAAATACTTGTTATGACAAAAGTTTGGTTGTTATTTTACATTGGTTTTACATTTCCTAAGTGGTTGTTATAAATGTAATTAGGGTAAGATGAGGGAAAAGTTCGATAAAAACGTACTGTTGTCGTCAACCATTGGACGGTTAAGACGTCTAAAATATATAGATGGCTTCGTTCAGCCTGGATTTTGAGTCCAAAGTAAACTGCAATCAAGCTTTTATAGGAGAAAAAAGATGAAAAATCGTATGACAAAAAAGATGAGAATGGTAGGTGTAATGACTATTTTGCTGGCAGTTGCCTTCATCTCACACGCCTGGTGTATAGACACAGCGGAGGTTAGCCCATCCGATGAGCCCCAGGTTACTCAAGGCGCTTTACGGGCGGTGAATGAGGAGGGCGAGGTGATTCTGGAGTTTCCACTTAAACATACATCTGTTTATGCCCAGATTTCCGGATTCCTGGCCCAGGTGGAGGTAAAACAGCATTTCCACAACCCTCATAAAGAGAAGATTGAGGCGGTCTATGTCTTTCCGCTGCCGGAGAATTCAGCCGTGAACGAGATGATAATGGTAGTAGGCCAGCGTAATATATACGGGGAGATTCATAAACGCATGGAGGCCAGGCGGATCTATGAACAAGCAAGGGCTGCCGGCAAGCGTACAGCGCTTTTAGAACAGGAGAGACCGAATATCTTTACGCAGTCTGTGGCGAATATTCAGCCGGGCGAAGAGATTGTGATTACTATCCGTTACGTGCAGGCGCTCAAATATGACCGCGGTGTATACAGGTATGTCTTTCCTATGGTTGTTGGCCCTCGATTCATTCCGGGTGCTCCGACTGGAAAAAAAGGCACCGGCTGGTCCCCGGATACCAATACTGTACCCGACGCGTCCCGTATCACTCCACCTGTGCTTAAACCCGGCCGAAGAAGCGGACACGACATCAGCCTTACTGTTACGCTGGATGCCGGCCTGTCTATCGAGGATTTGAATTCAAAATCACACGATATAGAGCTTACGGACGAGGACGTAGGAAAAGCCACAGTGAGCATAATGGCGCAAGATACCATTCCCAATAAGGACTTTACCCTTGAATATCGCGTTGCTGAAGATAAACCCCGCAGCGCTTATCTTACCCATTATTCCCAACAGGGAGGATATCTCTTATTGATGATTCAGCCGAGCCTGGAAAGCGTGACACAGAATCTCGAACCCAAGGAAATATTCTTCGTGGTGGATTGTTCCGGCTCGATGAGCGGCTATCCTATACAGAAGGTCAAAGAGGCAATGTATCATTGTATTCAGGGAATCAGTCCTGATGATACCTTCCAGATAATCCGGTTCTCATCAAATGCCAGTGCATTTGCACCCAAGCCGGTTCCTGCCACTCGCCTGCATAAGGAAGAAGCGCTGGATTATATTCAGGCCCTGTACGGAAGTGGCGGTACAAGGATGATAGAGGGCATAAAGGCCTGTCTTGACTATCCCCAGGCAGCCGAGCGTCAGCGGATAGTCTTTTTTATGACAGATGGCTTCATCGGCAACGACGATCAGATTCTGGCGGCGATAAAAGAAAAAGTGGGCACTACTCGACTCTTTTCCTTCGGTGTAGGTTCTTCACCGAATCGCTCTTTGTTAGAGCGTATGGCCCAGGTTGGCCGGGGTACTTCTCAATATATTCGACAGGACCAGGACGCACAGCCGGTAATAACCGCTATGCTTTCCCGGATTTCCAAGCCTTATCTTACCGATGTAGAGATAAACTGGGGAGGCCTTGCTGTTATCGATGTCTATCCAAATCCCATTCCTGACCTTTACTCGGCCCAGCCGCTAATTCTCTTTGCCCGTTACGATACGGCGGGAGAAGGAGGAGTAACTCTAAGAGGCAGGATTAATGGCGAGCCTTATGAGGAGCAGATATGGATATCACTTCCAGATTGGAATCCGGATAACGGTTCCCTGGCCTCAGTATGGGCCAGAGAGAAAATCAAATACCTGATGTTAGAGAAACTGGGCGGCAGGATGCCCAGTATTGAGCAGGAAGTAACCAATCTTGCCCTTGAATTTAATCTTATGTCCCAGTACACATCTTTTGTTGCTGTCGATGAGGTTATTCCTGAAGGAAGCGACACAACACTTCCCAGGACCATTGCCATCCCTGTACCGATGCCCGAAGGCGTGAGCTTCACCGGCGTTTTCGGCCCGCCGAGCGGGTATCCGGGAGATTATGTAAATGAAGATGGATTAATGTTGGGCGGCAAGGTCAAATTCGACATTGAATTCCTCGGCCGCCAATCGAGGGTGTCTTACGCTATGCCGCCAAGCACGCTCCGCAGACGCTCTCTTGAACTCTCACCCTCTCGACAGGTAGGATTATCTCTTAGAACGGAAGTGGCGAAATTATCAAAGTCACGTTCAACTTCACACTACTTCGGATATGGAGGTGCTCGAGGGGCGTTTGGTACGCAATTGCAGGAAAGCTTGCTGGAAAAGAGGGAAGGACTTGGCCTCTCGCTCTTGGGAGATAAAAAAGAATACGAATATCTGCAGCAAGGCCATAAAGTTTTGTCCGAAAAGGATAAAGACCTGTATAACTATCTTAGCCAGGTCTATTATGGCCGGAAAACAGATGAAGCAAAAGCAAATGAAACTCTGAAGAAATTGTTGAACAGCAAGGAAGGTTCCGAGATAGCGGTGGGATTAAACCTGTTAGCTACGCTCGCTCAGCAAAAGGTTAAGATTGATGAAGTATATATAACCAGGGCGATAAAGTTGGCCACCGAGGGTGAGAACGAACACATCCGCTCTCAGGCACTGTCGGCTGTATGTACGATTAAACAACCTGTGCCTTTGGATATTCTACGCAAGACTGCCAAAGATAAGGATGCTACTGTTCGGATGCTGACCGCCCATGCGTTGGCGGATAAGAAGCTGGCCAAAGAAGCCAGGCGCTTAATCAGAGTGCTTGTAACCGATAAAGACCACAGAGTTGCTGCTTTAGCCATAAAGGCCGGGACAGAGGCACGAAAGATGAACGGTCTTATTCCTGCCCTGAAGAACATCCTGCTTAACACCGATTTCGAACAGCAGTATTTTGCCGTTTTAGAGGCAGGCCTGGGCCTTGCCCGATTAGCTGAAGCCGACCCGACAGTGAAAACAAAAGTCCGGAAAATCTTCATCCAGACTCTGGATAAGGATTATCCGGCATCTGCAGGCAAGGGGAAGTACAACCTCAAAAAGGCTATCAGCCTGATTGCCCTCAAGACTCTTGCTGGATATAAGGCAGAAGATGCATATCCCGGTATTCTCAAGCTCGCTTCCGATGCTGATAAGGATGTGCAGATGCTGGCTATTTCTGCTCTGGCTAACTACAAAAAGGCGGCAACCTACCTTTGCCAAAATGTCCTGACCAAAGAATCATTCCTTGATAAACCCCAGTTGCTGGCAACTGTAGTGCAGCATCTGCGGGGCTATGAACCGGGAGATGACTTCTATGCTGCTGTTCGAAGACTATTGAAAGACAAGAAAATCTCCAGCCGCTCCCACGCAGTCCTGAGGGTTGTTCTTGCAGAAGCGCTCTTTGACCTTGGCAAGGGTAAGGATGTCCAATATTTGATTTCTCTTTTGAGAAAGGACAGAGATTGGAAAGTCAGACGCGCGATTCTTGCTCGACTTGCGAATCTGAAAAAGGAGAAAGTGTTGGATACTGCCATCAAGGCCCTTGAGGACCCGCATCCCGTCATCAGGCAGCTCGCTCTGGCAGAGGCAATAGCAGCCACGGCAAAGAAGGATAAGAGCACCGCTTACCTTAATAAGCTATCACAGAATCCAACTCCGGTCGTCTGTGATGAGATATTGGTGGCCGAAGGTCTAAGCTCAGATTTATCTTTACGCCCTCTGGAGGAGCTTCGGAAGATACTGATTGCCCGCGGCGCCAAGATCGGCTGAACTCTGGTATAAGGAACTAATCCTGGCCTGCTTGGTCTGCTCCCCGAAAACTGGGCCAGTTTTCGGGGAGCAGACCACCAATAATTCTTTTGTTTATCTCCAACACATCTAACCCTATAATACTACTGAAGAATCGTACTTTCGAGATGAACAGTGACGGGTAGAAAGATATGAGTTTTTTGGATTTGGCAAATAAAAGATACAGCGTCAGAAATTATAAAAATACTCCTATTCCACAAGAAAATATTAATCGCTGTATCGAAGCTGCAAGGTTAGCTCCTTCTGCATGTAATTCTCAGCCTTGGAAGTTCATAATAGTAGATGACCCTGAACTTATAAACGAGTTGGCAAAAGCGGCTTTTGAAGGGTTCTTGGACTTTAATCATTTTGCCTTTAAAGCTCCTGTCTTGGTTTTAATAGTTTCCGAAAGGCAGAAATTATTTGCTAAATTTGCGGGTGTTGTTAAAAAGAAACTCTTTAGTCTAATGGATATAGGAATAGCTGCTGAACATTTTTGTCTTCAAGCCGCAGAAGAAGGGCTGGGAACCTGTATGCTTGGCTGGTTCAATGAGAAAAAAGTAAAAAAAATACTTTCAATTCCTAAGCTTAAAAGAGTAGAGCTTATAATTTCTGTAGGTTTTTCTGCTGATGAAAAGATTCCACATAAAAAAAGAAAAAGTATAAATGAAATTCTCAGCTATAATAAATATTGTTAGCATATTCCCCATTAGCAGAAAAATACTCTCCCATTTTCTTTTTTGGGGATTAAAAACTATAAAAAACTATTGAGGAGGGGAGCTGTGGGGCTAATTTTTTAATTTGTTTTAATTTTAATAGGATTTAATATGAGTAGGGATAGTTTTGCCCTGCTCGACAACATCACAATCTGTGGTAGAGTGGTGGGGAGGCAAACTGATACGTTGAAGTTCTTCCTGAAAAGGATTGAATAATGAGAAATATAATCTGCTGTTTTACTCTGCTGTTTATGGCTTTTGGGTGTAAGCAGGTCAACCCTAATGCACAGCCAACACTTGACAACCAGGAGCAAAATCCCCTTGTGAAGGTCGGTGATGGCGAAAAGTCCACTCTGCGTCGAGTCCGCATGATATATCTCGTCTCATTCGACCGCGAAGAGAATGTCGAATATACTGCCGCAATCGAACATGCGATTCGGGACCTCCAGAATTGGTACGGACGGCAACTCAGTGGGCCAACGTTTCGTCTGAGCGACCCGGTTGTAGAAGTTGTTAAGAGCAATCGGCCTGCGGACTGGTTCTACGGCAATCCAAACGGGAACCATAAAGACAATTGGGGATTTAATAACACGCTGGACGAAGCGAGACGGCTACTCGGAGTGAAACGCCACGATCCGAAGTTTGTGTGGGCGATTTACTCGGACGGCCCCGGCAACAAGGGTCGCGGTGGTAGCGGAGTCACTTGCCTTCCTGAAGACGATCTGTTGGGTCTTGTCGGCAAACATCCGACTCAAAAAAATAAGCTCCGCTGGATCGCCGGTCTGGGCCACGAACTCGGTCACGCCTTCGGACTACCTCATCCCAGCGATACGAGGAAGCACGCTGACGCGATCATGTGGACGGGAATGTACCGTAAATATCCCGACACGGCGTACCTCACCGATGACGACAAAAAAATCCTGATGCGAAGCCCGTTCTTCTATCACGAGAACGACAAACCAGTCTTTCAGAAGGGAAAGGTCATCGCCCGCTACACGTATCGCGGAGGAGCGTTCGAACAGCACGCCGGGAAAGACCCGATATACTGGACGGAAACCAAAACCGACAGCGACGTGAGCTACACCTTTGAAGAATCCCGACGCGACAGCGAACACATTTTCCTTCACGACAGTAGCCGCGGATTCACCATCCGACTGCCCGTCACCGGAGGCCGTTCGTTTCTCTCGACCGACAGCGAAAAGACATGGCAACCTCTTTATCAGATTGTGGAGCCGTCATCCACCGATTCTTAACGGTTCTTCTTCCATTTCTCTATGATAAGAGAAAACCATCTGTCTGGAAGAATATGAGCTACAGTAGGAACCACTGCTTTTCTATAATGCCACTCCTATACCCCCCTCACAATTGCCCAGATTTAGATATAAATTAAAAACTATTGATGATGAGACCTGTGGGACTAATTTCTTATTTATTAATAAAATTGAGAGGTCAATTGGCCGATATAGTACAAAAGGCAACTGCCCAACGGAGGATAATAGTGTAACATGATGAATAGAAAAAAAACCAAAAACAAAATAAAAGAACTAAAAAAGGACTTGAAATCAGCCAATCGAGCAAGTCATAAGCGACTTTTCAAGCTTGCTTTTGTTATAGTCATTCTTGCAATAGCCGCTGTTTTCATATTTCCTAATCCATTAAGAGGCAAATTGAGGCATTGGGTAAGGGAGTCTTTTAGCAATATCATCTCGCAATCACCGGATACAAACTGAGCAGTAAAGCCAGATTATAAACCTGTCAAAAAATAGGTTTTAGTCTTAACTAATTCCTACAAAGTTGTTTCTAATCAATAGACAAATCTCAATTGGAATTAATTCCAATATTTCCTGCTAAATAATCCTGAGGCCTAATCAGGCTGTGATGTTTGCGATTGTGGATATAGCAAGTGTGGGTAAAACGTGTTGCGACGAGTTAACAAATAGTGTTGGCATAAGTGCAAGTCAATCCCTCACTTATGGCATACTTAACAAGCCCGGCCACGCTTTGTATGTCTAATTTCTTCATGATTTGGCCGCGGTGCCATTCAATAGTCTTACAGCTAACATACAATTCTTTTGCGATTGCTTTCGTTGATTTGCCCTCCGTGATTAATTGGAGCACTTCACGTTGCCTGGGTGTTAATACAGAGTAGGTAGAATCATCACATTCTTCCGGCCGATGTATGTATCCTTCAACGACTGTTCTACTTACCTGCGGGCTGAGGTAAGTGTGGTTTGAAACAACATTCCGTATAGCGCAGACAAGCTCCTGGAATGCACATTGCTTCAGTACATAACCCGATGC
>SDBU01003696.1_pt1 | contig 19322 bp, 21 predicted proteins | sample 2277071 | NCBI WGS metagenome assembly SDBU01 (sample SAMN10397929, study PRJNA504765) | marine sediment metagenome | isolation source: marine sediment core GS08_GC12, 126 cmbsf | place: Arctic Ocean: Gakkel Ridge, Loki's castle | collected 2008 | reverse complement strand
AACTTCATAGCACAGCAACTAAGGGATATTATTTTCGCTTCCTAATTGGACCAATTCCGCTAATGAGGGTTCTGTTGTGAAACCGATGATTCTAAAATTCGAATGATGAGCCAGGAGAATAAGGCCGGATCGATGGTCTAGTGCATCTTTAAAGTCATCTATATGCGTGCGATTGGTCGTGCCTACTTCGACCAACTTCGCTCCGGATTGCTTCATGACATCGGGTATTCTGAATCCTCCCCCGATTTCAATCAGCTGTGAGCGTGAGATCAATACAGATTTTCGTTTTGCCAGGGCAGTGAGAGCTAATAAAACGGCAGCTGCGTTGTTGTTGACGACCAATGCGGCTTGTGCACCCGTTAGGCGGCGAAGCAGCTGTTCCGAGTGCATCTCACGCTTGCCGCGCGAGCCTTTCTCCAGCACATATTCAAGGGAACTATAGCCGATTGCGACCTCTTCTACAGCTCGTATTGAGGCGTTACTAAGTGGCGCCCGCCCTAAGTTTGTATGGATCACCACCCCGGTGGCATTTATTACTTGCACGAGGGTGGGTGTCAACCAGGTCTCAAGCATCAGCTCGGCTTTTGCTATGATCTCATCCTCGGAAAGCGCTTTCTTCCCGTTTTGAATGAGCGCTCTGGCTGAATTAATGCTCTCTCTGATCGCTTGTAGAACCAGGGGGCGATTGTATTTCGCGATGAGCGAAGCGGCTTGAGCGCTCTTAAGCATTCGATCTACGGAAGGGAGCGATCGATAATCCATCAATGGGCTTTCCAAGAATTGCGTTCGACCATTCGCAAAAGCCCTTCGATCGCGAAAAGGCCAATCGCTAATAGTAGGGCAAGCGTCAAATTGAACATCCTGTTGAGTTGAAGCCACATACAGGTAGAGGCAAATAGCCCGACCAGGATGCCTTCCCTAAGTAATACTCTGGGATGTGCGGGGGATGATGTTCGAAAGCGTCGGTTGAGGAGCCATAGGAAGGGTAAGGCAGTACCTGTCGTGGCGGAAGTCCAAAGAAAGAAGAAAAGCCAACGAGGTCCAAGTGTTGGCAACGCGTTTGTCATGATGAGGTAGATGCCATACCAACCTGCACCAGCAAGGACAATGGCAGTCAGCATCAATCCCTTATAGTCGTAAGTAGACTCTTCCATATCTCTCCGTGAAAGAAATTGTTTGAGGAATTATAGCTTAGCGTCCCTTGCTCGGGAAACAGGGCACTGCGAGTTCCAGATCCCTTTATGGCATCTTGCCATTGCCCATCTCGACACGAATTCGAGCCTCACAACCCGGGGCGTGATCTACGATCACGTTGGAGCCCGGGCGGCTAATGTGTAGCAGCGGCGGCTCGATTCAGTCAACCCCCGGGGGTCTAAGCATCTATTGGGCTAACACAGAATTTTTGACTAGACCCCCGGGGGTTACGATATCTGCTGGATTGGCTCTTTCAAATATCGGCCTGCTCGCCTAAGGTATAATCATTCGCTGAAGATAATGTCTCTAATTACGGCTCAAGATCTATCAAAATCCTATGGCGCACAGGATGTTCTAACGGGCATTTCTTTTGCCATACCGAAAAATGCCAGAATTGCGTTGGTGGGTAAAAACGGGATTGGCAAAACAACCTTGTTGCGCCTCATCACAGATGCAGAAAAACCCGACACTGGTCGAATCCACAGATCAAAAAAACTCCAAATTGGTTATCTTCCCCAAGAGGCAAGTTATTCGCGGTCAAAGCGGCAGGATCTGCAGTTAAGTCTCTGGCAATCCTCGTTGGAAGCTTTCAAGGATTTAGTTGTTCAGGAAGCTGAATTAGAGCGTCTCGTAAGTTTGATGGTGGATTCGGATCCCAGCGGAACGATTCTGGAGAAGTATGGAGGGCTGCAAGAGGCATTTGAGCAAGCAGGCGGCTATACCTATACCTACCGCGTTCGTAAGGTTCTCAACGGATTAGGTTTCTCGCCACATGAGTATGATAAGAGCTTGTTAGACTTCTCGGGAGGGGAAAAGACCCGAGCATTCTTTGCACGCCTACTTCTAGATGACCCAGAATTGCTCGTTTTGGATGAGCCAACCAATCATCTCGATATTCGCGCTATTGAATGGTTGGAAAAGTGGCTTCGAGAATGGGATGGCGCCGTTATTATCGTTTCGCATGATCGGTATTTCTTGGATAAAACCATGAGCGCCATATGGGAGTTGTCCGTCGGTGGTCTAGAAATTTATCGCGGGAATTATAGTGATTATATGGAGCAACATGAACAGAGATGGAAATATCGTCAATCGCAATTTGAAGCCCAGCAAGAATTTATTCAGAAAGAAGAAGAATATATTCGGCGAAATATAGCTGGACAAAATACAAAACAGGCACAAGGCCGTCGTAAACGGCTGCATCGCCTCCTGCGAGATAAAAAACTCGAACGCCCAATGGATGATAAAGAAATCCGCTTTGATTTCGGTAAGACAAAGCGCTCAGGGAATATTATCTTAGAGACAGAATCCCTTGGAATAAGACATCCGAGCGAGCAATTAACGCTTTTTAAATTGCCCGATTTAGTTCTCAATCGAGGTGAGCGCGTTATGCTGATGGGGCCTAATGGATCGGGAAAATCAACATTTTTGAAGACGATTCTGGGAGAGATTCCACCGGGCGAAGGAATTCTCAAAATGGGGGCAAGCCTCAAGATTGGTTATTTTGCCCAAGCGCATGAGGATTTGAACCCGGAATGGAGTGTCCTTGAGGAGGTAACCCGAGCCTCGAACCTTAGGGAAGCGGAAGCGAGGAATTTATTAGGGGCGTTTCTGTTTAGTGGGGACGATGTTTTCAAAACGATAGATACTTTGTCGGGTGGGGAGCGTGGGCGATTGGCAATTGCGAAATTAATCTTGCAAGGGGCTAACCTGTTGTTATTAGATGAGCCAACGAATCATTTGGATATCCCCTCACAGGAAATTCTACAATCCGCACTTTCCCAATTTCCAGAGACGATCTTGATGGTTTCCCATGATCGTTATCTGATAGATCGTCTTGCTACTCAATTGTGGGTTATTGATCCATTGGAGAAGAGTTTGGCTGTCTTTAAAGGTGGATACACAGAGTATGTTGATACAAAAAGAGCGCGGGTGAGCACCAGAAAAGCCAAAAAGGTGAGGGTATCCAAAGCATCAATCAAAAAACGGGTCACCGCTCCAAAGATAAATCTGGATGCAATTGAGGAAAAGGTTACAGCTCTAGAGCTTCAATTGAAGGAAATCACGACTGAATTGATGGAATTTAGGGGAGATCATGAGAGAATCCGGGATTTAAGTGAGCGCTATGCCGCAGTGGAACAAGATTTGCAACACCATCTTGGTGTGTGGGAGCGTTTTGCATCCACCGGTAAATAGGCGTGATATAATCCGCTCGTTTGCCTGGAAATTTCACGCAAAAATATACGAGTGCAGAAATGGAACCATTAAGAGTCCGCAGCAGAAGGGTTAGGATTAGGAATCGATCCACGCTACTCGTGGCGATTGCTGCAGTTCTGGTTGCCATCATTTCTGTAATCCTCATATTCAATACAGTACGTAATTTAGTTGCTGGGTGGACATCCGGATCGGCCAATCCCTTTGGTTTATCAAGCACTGATATCGCGGCAGGCACGTTGTCTCCGGATGACCCCATACTTAATATTCAGATTGTAGATACACCTGTGCCCTGGAATGGCACCGAGCGAGTGACCATACTCTTTATGGGATTGGACGCCAGGGATTGGGATAGAGATAATGGCCCTCCCCGAACTGACACAATGGTGCTTTTGACCATTGATCCAGTTGCATTGACCGCTGGGATGCTGTCGATTCCGAGAGATTTGTGGGTAGAAATCCCCGGTTATGAGCACAATAGGATTAACACAGCGTATTTTCTCGGTGAAGCTTATAAAGTACCAGGTGGTGGACCTGCACTTGCTTTGCAGACGGTTGAAAACCTCTTGGGTGTTCCAATTCAGTATTACGCGGTGATTGAATTTTCAGCCTTTGAGCGGATGATTGACGAGATTGGTGGAATTGATGTTTTGGTGAAGCAGCGCATGAAGATATCTCCCATCGGGCGAACGAGCATTTGGCTGGATGCCAAGCCTTATCATTTAGATGGGGCTGAAACCTTAGCATACGCACGCGCGCGCAAGACCGATGGGGGAGATTTCGACCGTGCGGAACGACAACAGCAAGTAGCCTTGTCCATCAGGGATCGAGTGGTTGGATTCGACATGATTCCACTCTTGATCACCAAGGCACCCGCGCTTTATCAGGAGTTGAAGGCTGGAGTTCGTACTAATCTGATTGATCCTGGTGCTCCCCCCAATCAAGTAATCGATCAACTTCAGCAGCTGATCAGTCTTGCATTGATCGCGTTAGACCTGGACCCAGCAACCATCAAGAAGGGGGTAATCGGTCCGCCGGATCAAGTGGTATTCACACTACTGCCCAGTGGTGCGGATGTCTTACAACCTGTGCCGGATCAGATCAGAATTCTGAGAGATGAAGTATTTACGATTGCCGGTTCCCTAGGCCCCTCCCTTCCGGATGCCGATCCATTAAATGCGGCAGCCTTAGAGGGTGCCAAGGTAGCGGTGCTAAACGGAGCGGGAATTGAGGGATTAGCGGGGAGGGCGGCCGAGTATCTTGAAGCGCAAGGCTTGAATATCGTTAAAGTCGGCAACGCCGATCGATTGGATTACTTTAAAACCGTTGTCATCGACTACACAGGTAATCCCTACACGCGTCAATTCCTCATGGGGATCGCAAACCTTGCAGAAGGTCAAATCCTGAGCCAGCATGATCCAGAGAGTGAGATCGACATTGCCATAATTCTTGGCTCGGATTGGACAATTCCATAGTTTCACCACGAAATTTCACCGGTGGCCCATTGACTACGGCGTACTTGTAAATCTTGACTTCAGCCAGAAAAAACAAATTTCGGTACCAAATGAAAATATTCACCCCCGAGTAAAAGTTCAAGGCAGGAGTTTGATCATGGACCTTCAATTAAAGGGCAAAGTTGCATTGGTGGTGGCTGCATCTAGGGGTTTAGGCAAGGCAGCCGCGCTGGCTCTTGCTGAAGAGGGGGCTAAAGTCGCAATCTGTGCCAGGAGCGAGGAGCTTGAGCGAGCAGCGCATGAAATTCGAGAGCGAACTGGGGGCGAGGTCTTGGCAGTGAGAGCTGATGTAACAGTTCCCGAAGATGTATCTCGAGTGGTGGCTGAGACAATCAATAGTTTTGGACGGATCGAGATTCTTATTTTAAACTCCGGAGGACCACCACCAGGTGGCTTTTTCGACTTAAATCCCGCCGATTGGCAAGCTGCCATAGATCTCACCATTATGAGCGCGATAAATCTGTGCTATGCAGTAGTGCCCCACATGTTGGAGAACGGCTCCGGTAGTATTGTTGCCAATCAGTCTTATTCAGTTAAACAACCAATCGATAATTTGATCCTATCCAACTCAATCCGCATGGCAGTCATCGGATTGATGAAAACCCTGGCGAATGAACTTGGCCCCAAGGGTATTCGGGTAAATTCAATCAATCCTGCCTGGACCTGGACTGGGAGGGTCGAGCAGTTGATGAGCGACAGAGCGAAGAGGAATGACACTACAGTAGAAGAAGAAGCTGCAAAGGTGTCGAAAGCAGTTCCGCTCGGACGGATGGGCACCGTTGAAGAGTATGGAAAGACAATCGCCTGGTTGGCGTCCCCAGCAGCTTCATTCATCAACGGTCATGCCTTGATGTTCGACGGAGGGGCGACCAACACTGCGCTGTAAAATCAGAACCTAACCAGATTATTAACAAACACAAAATTTATCCAGTAAGAATGCAATAAACGCCCCTGTCTCGTCAATGGGTCGTCAAGGGAAAAATACCGAATACGCCGTAGCTCGCTACGGGGCAGCTTGTTGCGGGGTTCTTCACCTTTATCAGTTGAATACGCTTAAGTGAATAATATGAGCCAGGTGCTTCCGGTTATCAAGCCCAACACACCACCTGCTAGGACATCGGAGATGTAATGGACTCCCATTGCAACTCTTGCAAGTGCAACCAGCGGCGCCCATAAGATGATTATGGGGATGGACCAGGGGGGTCCAAGCACTGCGATCAATGTGGCAAGCATCACCGATCTGGCGGCATGCCCAGACGGGAATGAATGCGGGTCGGTGTTACGGTAGATTGCCCCCCAGTCTCCTTCCGGTCTTTGTCGACGGACCAGTAGTTTGATAGACAGTACCACGATGGCGGTGATTGTGATAGACCCGAGCAAGTGAATGACCCATACCTTTGATTTCGGGCCTCCTGTCAGAAATACTATTCCCAATCCGATACCCCAAAACCAAGAATCGCCAGAGTGAGCTACAAGTGCGGCCAAATTACGCAGAGGGCCTGGATTCTCTGCGATCCGTAGTTTTGATGACCAGCGGTTATCTCTCTCTATGAGTGTTTTGATATTCAAGTGCTTTCGTCTCATAACGCTAAGAATTCCTGTTGTATTAATTCATATTGATGAGGTTTATCGACATCCATAGCTATTTCCGCGTAGGGAGAAAATCGAACCTTTCCTCGAAGCCCGAGACGATCACTTGCGATCACCTCGGCCGAGCTTAAAGAGAGCCGCCGAGTGAGTAGCTTCAGTAAAACACTGAATCCGATGAACCTCGCTTGAGTGAGCGGGTTTTTCCGAGCAGCTATCAACTTTTGCCAGAGCGCTTCATTATCGATTGTTTGAACCCGAAAAATGTTGATGTCAGCTCCGCACACTTCCGCTTCAACAAATCGTGTATAGGTGCGGTTGGATCCAGGGAATCGTTGCTCCATTACAGAGCGTTCGACAACGTCCAAATCATAATCTACCTCGGAGGTCAGAGCCGTGTTCACTCTCCAATCAACAATTTGCCCAGTGATCAAAGGGATATCACTCGATGTGATGAGCACATGGGATGAATTTGGGGAAGATGACAATGTCTGATTGAAGCCCGCTTTTACGTTCTCAAGTATCCCTCCATGATCCTTCGTGAAAGTCATGGGTTTCCCGCTGTACAGGGTCCCGCGCTGGCTGATGCCTATCACATGTATCCTACTAATAGACTTGGCATCGTTTAACGCATCAAGAACCCATTGGACCATGGGTTTTTGTCCAATGGGCAAGAATGCTTTATGCATGTCACCAGTGAGCACATAAAGCGGGTCACGCTCGTTGGGTATTCCACCAGCAAGGACAATTGCTTCCATACATAACCTGTTGAGCTAATATTCGTGATCCGCTGTCCAGCCATGGAAGGTTCATAAACTCGCAAAACAAATGGGATCACTCATTCCAGCACGGAAGTGTAAGCGCCAATAGTGGGATGTGTCAACTAAGGGTGTACCGACCGAATTGGAGATCCATCTTGCGTCTCAAGTTTATGGGTGTTATGAAGCAGTAGGATGAGGTCTGGTTGTGGTGAGGAAGTCGATGTTGATGCGATATTCTACTGGGCCTGTTATGGATGCCAAAGGAATTGCTTCAGGGGGATGCGACCCTTCTCATCCATAAAACATCCCTCTTCTTCTAACAGCAGGGGCTGGATTTGGGGACCGTGCCCTTCGCGCACACTTATCTGCCCCTTGCTGTTTATCACCCGCCACCATGGCACGTCATCCGGACAGGACTTCATGGCATACCCGACCCAGCGTGCACGAATTTTTTTATATGCGAGTGGATCGATCCCAGTTGGTTGAGAGATATGGGACGCAACCCCGCCATAGGTCATCACTCTTCCTCTTGGGACCCTGCGCACCAATTCATACACTTGCAAGCGGAATTCATCGTAGGGGCTGGGGGCAGGATCTTCATTCATTTATTATGCGTTTCAGTCGGATTTTTTTCCCGGAACACCTTGTGACCAGTTACTCAGGGATTAGTGATCAGGTGCTCGATAGATGTGCTAGTCTTCCAAATTAGGTGTGGCATTTGAAGTCCTGATCCTTGCTTCCTGATTGCTGACCCCTATTCGTCATTACGTCCCCCAATCTCTCAAATATAGAAAGTCATATCCAACGGTTCGATCGCTAAGTTTTGCAATTGGAGGTAAGGCGCGTTTGAATTGGCTTTTACGAATTCGATCTATCACGAGCTCCACGAATTCGCGGTCGAATCCGGCATCTACGCAGTCTTCAATCGAAAAACGACCGTCGATCAAGTGCATCAACAAGCGATCGACCTCGGCATAGGTGAAGCCCAATTCACCCTCGTCCGTTTGACCTACCCATAAATCAGCGGAGGGTGGTTTGGATAGTATTGCTTCGGGAAGGCCCAATGCTGCTGCTAATTCCCGGAGTTGGGTTTTATAGAGATCTCCCAGCGGGTTAAGTGCACAAGCTGCATCTCCATAGAGCGTTGTATATCCAAGCAGGATTTCAGTCTTATTCCCAGTGCCCACCACCAACCCCTCGAATGCCGCCGATTGGTCATAAAGTACGATCATGCGCGCCCGAGCCATGATGTTACCCTTGCGAATTTGATCGGCGTCTTGGAAGTGCTGAAGCAATGCATCCACCATTTCTGTAATGGGTACTGTTAATTCCTTCGCTCCACTCTTTTCGATGACCCACTTTGCATGTTCTAACGACTCAGGAGAGGAGGTTTTGTAGGGCATGCGGATGGCAAGCACATTTTCTGAACCTAATGCCTCGGTTGCTAACATTAATGTGACTGAGGAGTCGATGCCGCCGGAAACACCAACGACAGCACGAGAAAATCCCGCGCGCCCCATCTCGGTTTTTATGAACTTCACAAGAATTTCCCGAGTGAGCTCGGGATTTATGCCTAATGAGTACTGATTTCCGACCATAGGGTTATTCAACCTTCCTAGCTTCATAGAGATCTCGCAGGCAGCTGATCTCTGCACCATGATGCAGATCATGGTAGATCATCGCCCAAAATATGCGCCACGTGGGCCATTCGTCCCCCCAATTTGTTTTTCGAGCTGTGGCCAAATCTTCATCTGATAGTCCCTCAATGGCGCTCTTTATCTTCTTATAACCTGCCTCAAGCCAAGCTTTGGCACCTTCGGCAGTATGAGGAATTTCAAGCTCGTCCCACGATAGTTTTCCCGGTCCAAAGGCATATTCGTAGTACATCCATTTACACGCAGCAGTATGGACCAGGCGCCAGCCGATGGTTGTGAAGGGCGGTGGTTCTGGCTCCGGCTCGGCATAGTCTATAACCCAACTCCCTCGATCATCTTGATGAACAGTCCAACAATTTGGGACCGGCTCCCAATAAAATTCCCGATCGGTTATGCCTTCCAGGCTGGTGCTGAGCCCTTCCCAGGCAACCCTCATTTGATTTTTTAGCAACTCAACCGTTTGGTCATCCATCAAACACTCTCCTAATGGAATGTCTCTCACCGTGTGGTAGATGCTTTAATCGTTCCGTGAGCTTACAAAGCTTAGTCTCAAAACAGATGAGTTTCAAGTGTGCTTCCAGGTTCGCATCAACATCACGTCGGCGCGTATTCATTTGTGCCATAGCCAGTTTAATCCTCATTTTGACCCCGGTGGATCAGTGGTATTTTCACAAAATATAAAAACATAGCGAGGGATACCAATAAAATGGGTATGGTTGCTAAAGCGTCGAGTCTATACCCGTTTACAAGACGGATTGAGTCTCCTCTGAAAAAGTAAAGAAACAAATTGGTTGTTGAAATCAAACCCAAACTTACACTGGTCAGAATACCATCTTTCACATTTCGTCGGCGAAGGTTTATGAGGATAAGGAAAATAATTAGGGATAGGATCGCACCCATGCTTTGTACAGGCCAGCGATTGGCCCCTACACCAAACATGTCAGTTGATGGAGGAGTAAGCAATCCGAAATCGGCTCTCGAACCATATGCGCAGCTGTCAACAAGACAGCCGAGCCAGCTTGCGAACCCCATAATAGGGACAGCAACGGCAATCGTATCTGCGAGTGGCCAAAAACGGTGTTTAAAGATCAGCGCGAAGACCAAGACACCTAGAATTGCACCAATAGCGCTTCCGATCCAACTTAGTCCACCATCCCAAAACCAAGTGATCTCTTGGGGGTTTACTTTATAGTAATTAAGGTGAAGGAGGACAAAGCCCACGCGACCACCAACAAGGCCATTGAGAAGAGCCCATAACCCGGCATCTAGGCCACGCAGATTGTATTCAGGAGTCGTCGATCGGGAAGGGGAAACTGTCAGACCAATCCAAAGTAAGGAGGCCAAGGTTCCAGCTGCCAGCGCGATCGGGTACGCATTTAACATATTCACTCCGAGTGTAGCAAAAATGATACCACCGGCCACCAAACCATCCTAACTCTTTTCCATTGGACCACAGCCGGTTGTATAATCAAGTGGCTCAATATGGGGGCGGTTCACTCTACCCTTTTTGTGCGCCGTCTCACCAAAGATGAGCGATATTTACACCAGCCTGCCAGAGGAGAGATTCGATGCCTGAATTGACAATTAATGTTGTAAAAGATCCGAACGAATTAATGACTTTTATTTCGTTTCCGTGGACCGTATATAAGGACAATCCCTATTGGGTTCCTCCCCTGATTTCGGAACGGAAGGAATTCCTGGATAAGGAGAAAAGTCCTTTCTTCAAGCATGCAAAAGCGGATTTTTTCATCGCCCGGAGAGGGGATAAGGTCGTTGGGACAATCGCCGCTTTCACAAACGAGTTGTACAACGAGTTTCAAGAGACCAATGATGGATGGTTCGGCTTCTTCGAAGTTTTGGAAGACCCTGAAGCTGCTGAAGCGCTCCTCTCTACTGCTGTAGAGTGGTCCAAAACTGCAGGACACGACAGTGTCATTGGCCCGGCGCAATTTTCAACCAATGATGAATTGGGGCTTCTCATTGATGGGTTCAATGACCGACCCAGAATTCTTATGACCTATAACCCTCCTAGGTATCAGGAATATATTGAGAACTTTGGATTTGAGAAAGCAATGGACCTTTGGGCGTACTCTGTCAACCTGGCATATTTCAAGGAAAACATGCCTGAGAAGCTCATCCGTGTTGTAGAAAAAATCCGAACCAGGAAGAACTTTATCATTCGAAAGATTAATATGAAGAAATTCGATGAGGAAGTCGAGAAGGTTAAGATTATTTACAACAAATCTTGGGAGCGGAATTGGGGCTTTGTTCCCTTTACGGATGCGGAGATTGACAGATTGGCGGCAAGTTTAGAACCAATCCTCGACCCTAGTGTTACGTTTTTTGTCGAACTCGATGGTGAAGCAATTGGATTTGGCCTCCCATTGCCGGATCTCAATCAGCCTTTACACTTGGCATATCCGAAACCCACGAGTCCTGAGGCTCTGACAATGGTCAAGATGGCTTGGCACTGGAAAGTGCGTCGTAAAGTCGATTGGCTGCGCGTCTTTGCCATGGGCGTTCTCCCGGAATACCGGGGTGTGGGAGTTGATGCGTTGATATACCTTGAAACTGCGAAAGCGGCGCTGCGTAAGGGGTACAAGTGGGCTGAGATGAGCTGGATCCTAGAGAACAACGAGATGATGAATAGATCCATCGAGTTGCTTGGGGGCAAGATTTATAAGACTTATCGGATGTACCAAAAACACACATAATGATCCGGTGAAGATGATCAGCCCGCTTGCAGGTGATCGAAAATCAATTGTCGGTTGAATGTCGGTGTGCAATCATGTGTCAGGTGGAGGTCTGGGTACACTTTTAATATCTAATATCAAAAATGGCTCACATTCCGTGACCGTGTGTAATAAGATGATTTGTTTCACTCAAACCGCCACGGCTCAAGATCGGGATCGATTTGAGGTGCCCTATGGAAACAGTTCCATCTGAATTTTTACCGAATTTGCTGTATATCTTGTTGGTTGCTGGGGTTTGGACCTCCACTCTCGCTGTGATCTCCCCCGGAACAGGGGTTTACGAATTACTAGCACTGGCGACCTTGGGCGGAACCGGTGTTGGTTTGTTCTTTGTGCCCTTTAACGGATGGGCACTCTTACCCATTGCATTGGGCCTGGTCGCATTTATTGCAGGCTTGTGGCAGCGAAAATGGGAGAGGGCTGCAATTGTTCTTGCGGGAGTGCTGTTCAGCTTGGGGTCGGCTCTGCTATTTGAAAATGATGCCGGCAAGCCCGCCGTTAACCCACTACTCGCGATTGTCATGACTTTAACGACTCTGGGATTTTATTGGTTTGCCATCACACGAGTGATTGCGGCGCTCCGTGTTCAGTCGACGCTAGACCCATCCCTGGTTCTCAATCAAATCGGAGATGTGCGCACACTACTTGACCCTGTAGGTACGGTTTATGTAGGAGGGGAATTGTGGTCCGCCTGGGCGGATGAAATGATTCCCGTCGGGTCTGAAATTCGAGTCAAAGAGCGTGAAGGTTTGATGTTGAAGGTAGAGAGATTCGAAGGGGTCGATCAGGGAACTGAAGAAGGAGATGAATAATGGAAACCACTACTTTATTAGCATGTACGTTCATCGGGCTGCTCCTCATCGCCCTTGCGGCGCTGGCGAGTGCAATTCGCATCGTTCAAGAATATGAACGATTGGTTGTGTTCCGTCTGGGACGATGTATGGGGGTGCGCGGGCCTGGGCTCATCTTCCTTATACCATTCATTGAGCGTGGTGTAAAAGTCGATCTACGAGAACAAGTGCGAGAGATCCCTCACCAAAGGTCGATTACGAACGACAACGCACCCATCGATATTGACTTCCTTTGGTACTACAAGGTCGTGGATGCGATGATGAGTGTCCTTAAGGTTGGCGATTTTCAAGCTGCCGCACAAGGTATGGCCGTAACGACGCTTCGATCGGTGATTGGCGAAATCTCGTTAGACGATGTGCTTTCCGAGCGCGAGCATATCAACCAAGTGCTCCGCTCCAAGTTGGATGAGGTCACAGAGCGATGGGGTGTGAAAGTTACCAACGTCGAAATTCGAGAGATTATCCCGCCGCGTGAAGTCCAAGATGCCATGAACCGGCAGATGACGGCTGAACGTGTCCGCCGTGCTGTGGTGACGGAGTCTACGGGCACACGTGATGCAGAGATCAACATCGCCGAAGGTGAGAAACAGGCCGCTATCCTCCGAGCCGATGGTGACAGGCAGTCCAATATCCTCCGGGCGGAAGGTGATCGTGAATCCCAATTGCTAAGAGCGGAGGGATACGCCTCTGCCCTCCAGAAAATATTCAGCGTAGCTCAAGATATTGACCAGAAGACCATGACGCTCCAGTATTTTGAAACGTTGAAGGATATGGGGGCCGGATCATCAACAAAATTCATCTTCCCCATGGAGTTCACCAGCCTTCTCGAAAACTTCATTGGAAAGAAGGAGTAGTTTTTCACATTGGTGGATCCGTTAGATAAGTCTCCGGAAGTCTCGTTGCATCCCGCTACGTGGCGAGACTTCCGGAGAATATTGAATCTAGAGAGAGTTTGCTTCCAGCGCGATGCTTGGCCCTGGATCGATGTAGCGGCCGCGTTGATCTTCCCTCAGACCGTGAGGATCAAAGCGGAACTGGAAGATCGAATAGTAGGATTTGTTGTCGGTGATCGCCGCCGTAGAGAGCGGACAGGGTGGGTGGCAACGATCGGGGTTCATCCTGAGCATCGCGGCCAGGGAATTGCTAAGCTTCTACTGGCTGCGTGTGAAGAGGAACTGGCGACATCGAAAGTTTGCCTTGTCCTGCGGCCTTCGAATTCTGAGGCGAAATTCCTCTATCTAAACTCCGGGTATAAGGAAGTGGATCTTTGGCAGAGATATTATGCCAACGGTGAGGATGGTCTTGTAATGGAAAAAACATCCTTCCCGTTCTCCAGGGTTATGAGAAATGACATGACCTAGACCCGCTGAATGGGTTCTGGTAGAATTCGCACGCAGGGCGTTGTACCCTTCGTCCTTGAGCGCCGTTCACGGCGCTCAAATTTTGCAGAAAGGGCTTGAATCTCCATGAAAGTACTCCTTTTGAAAGATGTATACAATTTAGGTCGTGCAGGGGACGTGAAGAAAGTGGCTGATGGGTTTGGGCGAAATTTTCTCATCCCACAAAAACTGGCCATGTTGGCGACTGCAGGAGCGCTCAAACAAGCTGGTCACATCAAGAAGGTTGCGTCTGAACAGCGAGAAGTGCTTAATCAAGAATTGAGTGTTGTTGCGGAACGCTTGGAAGGGCTCGAGCTTATCTTCCCGGTCAAAGCTGGCGAAACCGGCAAGTTGTATGGTTCGATAACAACGTCGATGATCGCCGAGGCGATAAAGGAAAAGACAGAGATTGAGATTGACCGCCGCCAGGTTGATAGTCAGCCGATTAAAGTTCTCGGTGTCCATTCGACCCGTTTGCGATTGACCATGGATCTCCTGCCGGAGATAAAAATTATTGTCCACCGAGAGGGGGAACCGCCCGAATCAGTCTTCGATGAAGAGATTGCACCCGAAGATGTCCCAGTTGAAGATTTTGCAGAACTTCAAGTCGAACTCGATGCAATAGATGCTGAAGCAGCCGCTGAGGCCGAGGAAAAGACTGCGAAAGAAGATGCTGAGGTTCAAGCGGAAAGCGTCGATGTGGGTTCGGATGACCAACTAGAAGTAGAGCTTGAGACCGATGCCGACGAAGAAATAGCGGAGGTTGAGACCGAAGTTGAAGATCCAGTTGCCGAACTGGTGGACGAAGTGGGTGTCTCAGCCGCCGAAGAAATAGCAGAGGTTGAGTCCGAAGTTGAGGATCCTATTGCCGAACTGGTGGACGAAGTGGGTGTCTCAGCCGACGAAGAAATAGCGGAGGTTGAGTCCGAAGTTGAGGATCCTATTGCCGAACTGGTGGACGAAGTGGGTGACCCAGCCGACGAAGAAATAGCGGAGGTTGAAACCGAAGTTGAGGATCCAGTTGCCGAACTGGTGGACGAAGTGGGTGACTCAGCCGACGAAGTTGTAGAAGAGGATGAGCAATCCGAACCTGACATAAGTGAATAACTAAGGCAAAACTAAAATCACCGGCAGGGATATATTATCTCTGACCGGTGATTTTTTATGGGTTTTTCTCCAAAACCAGGGCAAGTTGTATGCTGTAAAGCGATACGAATAAGGGTGAATCACAAGATATTTTTATGGGCATCGAAATGGACGAGATTGGGCGCAACTTGCGCGATATACGGGAACGCCTTGGCTTGACACTTGAGGAAGTTGAGCGTGCCACGAGGATTCGAATTCACCATCTCGAGGGAATTGAGAGCGGCAATTTTGATTCGCTGCCCTCGCCAGTTCAAGCACGCGGGTTCCTGCATAATTATGCGGAGTTTCTTGGGTTAGACGCCGACTCCATTCTCCTTCGATATGCTGAAAAACTGCAAGACCGTCGGATGTCGCGAGGTGCACAAGCTGGTTACAGTGAACCTGGCACCCGCCCTTCAGTAGAAATCCGTTCTCGACGGCCAAGATGGCTATCCATGGATCTCTTTATTGCGGCTGGCATCACCATCATCATCCTGCTAGTTCTGATTTGGGGAGGAAGCCGGGTTATGAGCTCATTGCGTGAAAATTCGTCCCCGGAAGAGGCAGTAATAGATTTTCTTCTTCCCACAATTACGATTTCTCCCTCACCTACCATTAGCAGCACTCAGGGAATTACGGATCTTCAACCGACACTTCCATCTCCCGTTGAGATAACACCAACACAAGCCATATTCTTTGTCCCGGCGAGTCAAGTGTCGATCCAGCTCATCGTCGAAATGAGAGCGTGGCTTCAAGTTGCCGTGGACGGTGAGATTGAGTTCAGTGGCAGAATGATTGCAGGTGAATCGATCGATTTTGTGGCTGATGATAGTGTGCAGGTTTCGACCGGGAATGGAGCAGGCGTGCGGGTGATTTATAACGGTGTAGATCAAGGTCTGTTAGGCGAATTGGGCCAAGTTGTAACCAGGATATGGACGCTGGATGGCGTCCTGATACCAACGCCAACACAAACTCTAACACCAACGGCTACCCCCACCGAAACACACTCACCAGTACCCTCCCCGACCCCCCCGAAATCACTGACGCCTACTCAGACACAAGCCTCCGGGGGCTGACCATGTCGAATGATCGATTTCATCTTGTGTCATTAGGCTGTGCAAAAAACTCAGTCGATTCCGATTCAATGGCTGAACTGCTCCTCGGTGAAGGTTACCAAATCAGTGATACACCAGAGCAAGCTGAGATTCTGATTGTGAACACCTGTGGGTTTATAGGGCCTGCAAAAGATGAATCGCTGAGCGTTCTTCGGGAGCTTGCCGAGAGAAAGAAACCGGGTCAGGTTTTGATCGCGGCGGGTTGTCTCACACAACGTTACGGGTCGGAGATTGCCAAGCAAGTTGTTGGGATCGATGGAATTCTGGGGACCCGACGTTGGATGGATATTGTGAAGGTGGTAAAAGGGCTGCGGCAGAATGATCGCTCCGAGCCCCTATACCATCTTCCAAAGTTTGAGACGGTTGGCAAAGACGAGCAAGGTGTTTTACGCGCCTCGATTCAAGGAGCAAGCGCATATCTCAAAATAGCCGATGGTTGTAGACGACCTTGTGCATTTTGTGCAATACCACTTATTAAAGGAACAGCTGTCAGTAGGCCTATAGAAGTAATCCTGGCCGAGGCGAAGGTACTACAAGAGAGGGGAATACGAGAGTTAAACCTCATCGCCCAAGACACCACAGATTATGGTCATGATCTTGGAATTCGAAATGGCTTGGCCAAATTATTGTTGGGTCTCGTGGATGCTGTTCCTCAGATCGATTGGATCCGGATCCTATACGCTTACCCGGGATATGTTACAGACGAATTGATCCAGGTGATGGCTGATCAGCCGCAAGTTTTACCCTACCTGGATATGCCCCTTCAACATGCCCATCGAGAGACATTAAAACGGATGAGACGCCCAGCCAACATGGATTGGGTCTTCGAAACAATAGAGAAAATGCGCCGGTTGATGCCCGATTTGGCTTTACGAACGACTTTTATTGTGGGTTATCCCGGCGAGACCGATGAAGAATATCACACCCTTCTGAATTTCGTGAAAGATGTGAGATTCGATCGCCTGGGCGTTTTTACTTTTTCATTTGAACCTGGAACGTCAAGTGAAGTATACGGAGATCCAATTCCTCAAGATGTGAAAGAGGCGCGCCGAGACAAGCTCATGCTTCTGCAACAGCAAATCTCATTAGAGAAGAACCAATCATTTGTTGGTGAAGAATTGGAGGTACTGGTGGAGGGGTATGGAGATGGGATCTCGCTTGGACGATCCTATCGAGATGCGCCTGAGATCGATGGCATGGTGTTAGTTGAGGGACAATTACGCATTGGAGAGATCGTTCCTGTGCGGATCAACGGCGCCATGCCATATGATTTGTCTGGATTGGTTGAAGGAAATTTCTCTACGATTGAACTTCTGTGAGACCTGCCCTACACGATAATAAAAGGATTCTCTACGGGTTAACTCTCCGGCTCCTCATCAATTTCACGCCACTCCCCCTCGATCACTTGTGTCATGGCGTCCATATGTTCTTGCACAATCTCGTTTGGACAAAGCTCGATGAAGAGGTACCCCCCTATCAACATCAAAATGGCGTCATCTACGGGTCCAAACAAGATGTCTGGAAAAATCGTGTAGACCATTGCACCGATGGGGAGCAACTTATAAAACGGATTTACGCGACGGTCGGCGAGCAACCGGAAAATGAGCCTTATGCGTAGGGTAAGCTCCTTAAAAACACTGCCCCTTTCACCATCTGGAACAATTTCTTTTCCATTATCAGCATTCAAGATTACACCCCTAAAAACAGGATGGAGGCATTATACCTCCGCATAGGATTTCTTTGGTCGAGGAGTTGAGCTTTCGTCGCAAAGCATGGGCCTGGCGATCGCATCATTAAAATCGGACCAATATTGTAAGGTATTAAGCGTTATGATAAAATGACATTACGGTCTGCGTCCCTCTCCTTGCTTGGATTGTTGGCGACATTTTGACCTGTGTAGAAGATCAGGAATCGCTAATGCTGTTAGATTTCCAAGACCCTCCGCGGAGATATCTGTGAATCCGAAAGATGCATTTGGAAGACAAATTCGAGATCTTCGCATTTCAGTCACGGATCGATGTAACTTTCGGTGCATATACTGTATGCCTAAGGAATTCTTTGGCAGGGAGTATGAATTCCTTAAACGAGCGGAATTACTTACATTTGAAGAGATCGCTCGATTGACCCAAATTTTTAACACGCTTGGTGCGAAAAAGGTCCGAATCACAGGCGGAGAGCCTTTAATCAGGCGGGATATTGAGGATCTGATCTCGCTCTTATCAACTATCCCTGATCTCGACCTCACATTAACGACCAACGGATCATTGTTGGCGCAGAAAGCTTCTGCCCTGAGAGAAGCAGGGCTGAAACGAGTAACAGTTAGTTTAGATGCTTTGGACGACGAAACTTTTAAGGCTATGAATGACGTGAATTTTCCGGTTGAGAGCGTGTTAAAGGGCATTAAGGCAGCATCTGAGGTTGGGTTGAATCCGGTGAAGATCAACATGGTGGTAAAACGCGGGATCAACGAGAATAGCATTTTGCCCATGGCGCGGCATTTCCGCAATTCAGGACACGTCCTTCGTTTCATCGAGTACATGGATGTAGGGAACACGAATGGTTGGCGGTTGGATCAGGTAGTCTCGATCAACGAAATCCTTGGAATAATCGACAATGAATTTCCGATCGAATCGCTTGAGCCGAATTATCAAGGTGAAGTAGCAAAACGGTGGGTTTACAAAGATGGAGCAGGTGAAATTGGCGTCATTGCTTCGGTCACAACACCCTTTTGTGGAAACTGCACCCGCATTCGCCTTTCGGCGGAAGGGCGATTGTATACGTGCCTATTCGGAACAGAAGGAACCGACCTTCGGGGTTTGATTCGGGGGGGGAAGACCGATGATGACATTTCGGATTTTATTTTCGATGTGTGGCGCAAGCGCAAGGACAGATATTCAGAAATCCGGAGTTCTGAGACCGCGGAATTGAAACGGGTAGAGATGTCCTATATCGGGGGATGAACTCTGATCTATACACCATCAAGCCGCCCCGTCCTGATGGGTGTAAAAACGACAGAAATAACTCTTGAAGTTACTTGGGTATGGATGATTAATGAACCAGAACGGAAAATCAACACCAGGATCTATTTCCACAATAATTTTTGATTTTGACGGTACCATCAGACACAGCGACCCGCGCGGTGCCGATGTCTTCCATCAATATGTCGCTGAATCGGGG
>SDBU01003695.1_pt1 | contig 19323 bp, 25 predicted proteins | sample 2277071 | NCBI WGS metagenome assembly SDBU01 (sample SAMN10397929, study PRJNA504765) | marine sediment metagenome | isolation source: marine sediment core GS08_GC12, 126 cmbsf | place: Arctic Ocean: Gakkel Ridge, Loki's castle | collected 2008 | reverse complement strand
GTATAATATCAAACTTCCCTAAATTCATATCGGGAAGGCTTTCTAAATTACCCCTAATAAATTTCACGTTGGGGACATCGAAGTACTCTTTTACAAAAGCACATTGCTTTAGATGCTTTGGTTCCCGTTCTACGCCTATAACTTCTTTTGCACCCATCTGGGCACACTTTGTACAAAATAACCCAGCGTTTGAACCTAAATCCAAAATTCTTTTTCCCCCTAACGATTCAGGAAGAAGCTGTTTGATATAATTCCAAGCAAATTCACCAGACAATCTGCTATGCGAGCTAACAGCACTAATCTCATCGTTAAACTTTATATTTTGATACCAGGGTTTCAATTCCTCTATCTTCTTATTTAACTCATTGTTATTCATATCATTATCTCCCCAAGTCTTATAGGATCTATACTTCTACGGCCTTCCCACGACCAGCTCCGTGCATCACAAGCCGCTATAACATGTTCCACATTCCCACTCTTAGAATATCCTTTCAAAAAAGCTAGCACTTTTCGTCTTTTATATCCCCCCCTACAATTTTTTAAGCATATTTTAGACATTCGCATGACATGTTCGTCATACACCTCATGAAGTAGCTTCTTTAAATCAATATATACAACAGAATTATTACTCCATACAAAATTTTTAAAATGATTATCTACAGCAGCTATACAATTAGTATCAAACAATTCATTAACATATCTTGCCAGATCACTGCATATTATTTCTATCATGTTTGGATCCATCTCCATTTCATCATGAATAGTATTCCCTTCTACCCATTCAGTAACTTTATATATCTTTCCCTGCTTTTCTTCTACACTATATAACTTGGGAACCCTCAGCCCCAACTCGATAGCTTCTTTATGAACCGGCAACGATCTAAATAGTTTATGGTTCTTACCAAAAACCTCTAACTTGGCCAGTTTACCGTTATGACTGACTTTTCTATAAGCCATTACCGGATCCTTTCACCTACATATGCTAAAAAATTATCCATATTAATCGCCTCTTTAATAACAAAGTGCGATACAAGCAATTTGGTCAAAGAATCTTTATCAAATGAACGAATATGCCCAAAGCTCAATCTACCATCATTTGGAACTGTGACAATTATTCTGCTTCCAGGCTTAAGAACACGGGAAGCATCTGCAATTGCTTCTTTTTCCCTAAAAACATGCTCTAAAACCTCGCCCATTATTACAGTGTCAAAATAATCATTTTCAAAAGGCAAATGCTCAGCAAATCCACAATGAAAACTAGCTTTATTACTGGTAACATTCGATCGTGCCTGTATTATCATATCATCTTGTAAATCTAATCCGTGAATCTCTACAATGTCTTCTCTCTCAGACACTAAATGGCACACAATACCGGGCCCACACCCAACATCTAATATTTTCGGACCAATAATTCGTTCTTCTATCCAAGAAACTCTACGCCTTAGTTTACTATAATGAATATAATCAGGTGAATAATATCGGGACCAACTCTTGTCTCGTTTTTGCTTATCAAGATTTATCCTTTCCCGAAATTCGATTTTCTCTTTATCATCCATCACAGATACTCCTCATTATATCAATATATCTCTTGGCCACATACTCAACTGATAATTCTTGCGGTAGATCGACCCTTCTTCTATTTTCAGCAACATCTTTCATCGTTTTCAAAATACCAGCTTTCACATCATCCGGCATTTTATTATATGGATCTCTATAAATATAATCCGCCTCCAATGATTCTGATTCGCCCGGAACAACCGCACACCCTTCTGTAAGCATACACATTTCAGTTGAGCCGCCACAGGCGTTTGTTGTGATAACCGGTATGCCAGCAGCAATCGATTCCACTACCGAGCTTGGACATGCGTCTTTTTTGGATAGGTGTAAATGCATATCACCAATGCGGTAAATTTCTATAATTCTATCAAAACTTAATTTTCCATAATAAACAACATTCTTATATAAAACCTCTCTTGCCCCACGAGTCATCGGTCCTATAACATGTAATTTTGCGGTGGGGTAATATTTCAAAAATTCTTTAAAAATTTCAACTGTTTCTGGCAATCTTTTATGTCTTCTCCATTTAGCACAACACATTATATTTATATTGTCGTGCACTATAGGACTATTCCATCCAGCAGGATCTATTCCATTATATATAACAGCATAAACATTAGTTTTTCTCTTTGATAAATATTTTTCACACATAGCTTTTGCTAAATGGCTTTGATAAACAACAGCATCGACAGCGCTATGAGATACGCTTATCCTAGCATTTACATTCTTGTAATCCATGTCTTTATTGTAAAGAATACCATCTAATCGTAAAACTGTTGGTAAATTTTGACTAGATCTCACAGTAATCACAGAAAGTCTAACATCAGCTTTTTTCAAATCGTCTACAACTGCGTGGCCCATCTTTTGCCAAACAGAAAACATTCTTGTAACTGCTGCTCTTTTACTGCCTTCAACAAATATATTCATTCTTATACTCTTCTCCTTTTCTTAGCATCTATAAAAATTTTATGCTTTATTTTCGCTGCTTCCAGCCGTGGAAACGTATACCCCAATTGCTGTGGGTGACCTCTAAAATAATAAAGACTTTTATCAATATGAATAAGTTCTCCAACTTCTTCAAGTTTCAAAACTAGATCCTTATCTATAGTTCTTCTAATATTAGGATTGACACCTTCGGTCATATCATAAAATTTTCTTTTAAATACCTTTAAATGGCTTATTCTAATGGGCCTAGAAAACAAAAGTGATTCCAAATAATTGCCTTCGATTTGTACTGTTGGACAATTTTTTTTGTCTCCTAACTTCTCATCACAGTGAGTATAATTACTATATGTCATGGATGCTTCGGGGTATTTTGTATGAGCTGCAATCACTATTTTAAAAGTATCCTCATCAGCTAGAGCATCATCAGAATCAACAATGGCTACTAACTCTCCGGATGACTGTGCTATGGCGTCCCTTAGAGTACGCCCATAACCAAAGTTTTCACGATGCTTAGCAATCTTTACTTTGTTTTTAATCTTAAGCTTCTTGATACATTTTTTCACCACCACCAAAGATCTATCAGTGGATCCATCGTCTACTATAGACAACTGCCAATCAGAATGAGTTTGCTCAGCAATACTTTTTATTGCATCTTCAACATAGGCAGCTGAATTATAACATGCCATGGCAACACTCACTTTCATTTTTTCCTAGCCCTCCTTTTTACAGCGTCTTCCCGAATTTGCTTCCTCATTTTTACTACAAATTGTTGATATTCGGGGCTCTTTTTTTTAAGAGTTCTGATTAAACTATTTTTATGGTGCCTGTAATATATTAAATCAGCGTCAACATACATCAATGTACCAACTTCCTCTAGCCTTAAATTCAAATCCTTATCCACCGTCTGTCTAAGTTTAGGGTTAACCCCCTCCGTCATTTCATAACATTTTCTTTTAATCATTTTAAAATGGCTTATTCTAACCTTTCCATCTAAATAAAACTCGCCCTTCTCGAGCGGCCTAGTTTTATAAACCCTTTTCGGCCTCAGATTTTTATCGCATAAAATGAAATTACTATAAACTAAAGAAGCTTCGGGATACTTTATATGCACATCCATTTCTATTTTTAAAGCATCATTACTAGCTAGAGCATCGTCAGCATCAACAATAGCTACTAAATCTGCTTTAGCTTCTCGAATTCCTCTATCCAAAGTGACCCCGTAACCCACATTTTTTTTATTTACTAAAATTCTAGACCTATCTTCGACATTATACTTTTTAATCAGTTGTTGTATAACATTTATAGAATCGTCTTGAGAACAATCATCAACAATCAATATCTCAACGTTGTCTTTTAAAGATTGACAAGCAATACTACGTATAGCATCCTCTATAAAATGTGATTGTTCAAAATGGGCAACTACCACCGTAATTTTTATATTATCCATATTTTCTTAACCTTTTTATAAATTTTCCAAAATTTCCATCTTATTTTTTCTTCACTCTTCTTTCTATGGATTTTCGTTCACTAGTTTTCCTCCAAATATTTGATCAATTTTTTCATATTATCTTCTCTTGTGCCTATATTATTTATCAAATGGTTATACATCCTATCTATTACATCCCAGTTTGGGTTTCTTATTAGCTCAGCGGCTTGCCCTATATTACCTGATTCATATACCATAGCAGTATTGCCATTAAAAGCGTAATCCATACACATACCATTCATAGGATTATCATTACACACTATCAAACACCCGCACAGCGCTGCTTCTATAGGCACATTATGGAGACCCTCCAACTCCGTGGGAGCAAACCATATATGACATGAACTATATAACTCATTCAGTTTATCAATAGTAGGATTAAAAGTAAACCATAAAACAAATTCATCTTTCAGTATATTCGTACCCATAGCCACATACTCATAATTCTCTGTCCCAAGTTTTTCTGCTAGTGCCACAAAATCTTTCCATCTTTTTGTCTTTTTACTTTGATATAAACAACCTATTCGTATTTTTTCGCCACGTAAATCACGATCCCACCACATATCTTCATCAATGCCCGGATATACTACTACTGAATCTGCTCCATAAGTAGCTAATTTTTGCTGCATGCCCTTTGAGTTGACAATGTTGAATAATCCACCATTATATAATCGCCCTAATTTTCCTTCATCGTATTGCCAGCTCTCATGGCCGCGGATATACCACGCTTTGATAGGAACATCAACTCCCAAAGTTGCTCCTACTGTAGTAGAAGCAGTAGCTATAATTGCATCCAAATCTGATGGAAAATAAGGTATCATAGGATTATGATCAAACCAAGTAAAACTATCATTAACCCCTATTATATCACACCGGTGTCCTAATTCCTCTAAGGCTTCCGCACATAGTATAACTGTCCGGCTGCCACCATTATTGCCTAGTCCACTATTCATAGTATTAAATGCTAACTTCATTTTCGTAATATCTCCTTATTTACTCATGTTTATAAGTTCTAAATTGTTCTCTTGCCCATTTCATTACGTGTGAATTATAGTCCCACTCATAACCATGCTCAAACGATATACCAAAACCTAATTCCCACGCAAGACCCTCACCAGATAATTTCGTAAAAGTTTTACCTCTTTTTAATACATATTCATCACTTAATACATGACCAAGCTCATGAAAAAAAGCTGCTAACTCAATTTCATCGTCATCAAATTCTCCTAGCCATATATTTCTACCTGCAGAACCTCCACTATTACAATCACAGTTTTCAGTATCTCTTGAAACATTAGCTCTATATTTTTCAGCTATTTCATATATTATTATAGGTAATTCTTTCATCTATTTTCCTCCTCAAGAATTTCGCAGCATGGTCAAGAGATAGATTCTCTTCATAATATTTTCTCGGTGAATATGTTTTTAGGTTCGTCAAAACTAACTCGACCATTTCCCAGAAAGAATCTCTGGAAGCCAATTCTCCAGTACAAAGACTGCCGTCCGCTATATTGAACGGGTCAGCCTGAACTATACTTCTGATATACTTTTCCTGCCAAAACCCAACGTCCTCCAACACAACTATGGGTATATCGCACGCTAATAGCTCGGGGATCACGCGTGGGCATGAGTCTACCTTACTACTTACAGCTATTATACCCATCTTACACCGTGATATATTCTTAGCCATGTCTGATCTCAAAACCCTAAAAGAAGTTACATTACTTGGGTGTGGAAACCTGCCTTGCCTATTACCAAGATTCAATAGTTTTATATGCTTTGGAACTGTGCTATATACAAAATCATGTCCTTTGAATGGTTGAGCTGCATTAGCAGGGAAGCATACATCAAATTCCTTCTCACAATCATGGGGATAAAATATATTATCAGCTGCCGGTTTTATATATAATGTAGTAAGAGCTTTTGGAAATTTTTGTTCACATATATATACTTGTTCAGGAGAATCTTGTAGTATTATATCATAGTCGTGAAATCCTGGCTGCGGTAAAAATCTATTCCCAGCGCCATAGTATAGTTTGATAGCTTTAGGGAACCTCTCCAGTACAGGATGATACTCCTTAAAGCCGCCTCTACAAAATATAACATCGGGTACAAACTTGGTATTATAAGTCTCAAAATAAGGTACCCACCGCTCTATAAAATTTACGGAGAAATTATGCTTGCGATTTCCTCCCCAATAGTATAACTCACCTTGATCATCCTTACTCAGCATAGCGAAAAATAATTGAGTCCACATATCACAGACATCTTCTAGCCTATCAAAAACTATCTCTTGTGGATCCCTATCTTGTGGCAGCTGGCCTCTGAGCATTAAAAATTTCACATTAGTCTCCTATATATCATAAGTCAATAACTTCTTCCATTCACCATGTATTCTCAAATCTTCTTTGCCCTGATGATCAGTAAATAGATGGCAAGGCATTTTGTTCCATAGCGCCCAATATAATAGCACGCTAGGAAACCCAACAAAATATTTACTAGTGGCTACAGCCCCTAATGCCTGAATAAAAGAAAGTTTTCCACAATAATTGGTGCCATAATCAATTTCAAAGTTTTTATCAGTTCCGATCCACACTATTTTATCTTTGCCATGGTTTTCACTTACATACTTAACTATTGGCTTATGTTTATAATTTCTTTTTCCGCCAGAATTTACCTGCACTGCAACACATCCATTTTTCTGATCCATATCTTCAGTAAATGGGTTGTGATACCCCTCATCTGTGCAAGGCTGCCAGTGGTACGGTCTCAACGGTATATCTATATGCCCTCTGACAAACACGTTGAAACATTTGTCATACTCGTCATAGTGTCGATACCACCACTGTTGTATGTTTGGCACTACTTTACAATTATGCTCAATATTAAACATATTTAAAAGCTGGTCAGATAATTTCAATCTATTTTCACTAATATCTATATGGGTATATACGAACGGTCGTGGGTATTCCAGTAGTTTTAGAATAACTATAAAGCAATCACCTAGGCCACCGAACCCTAAACATTTATCCATTTAATTCCTCCCTTACTGCGTTAGCTACTATCTCTGGGTCTATCTCTCTACAATCCCTTGTCGCACAAGTTTTAAATCTCCGAGTGTTCTGACACGACAAGCAATCTAACTTATCGTTCTGTAATATTCGGCTATATTTGTGAAACCCTTTGTCATAATTTTTCGTCGTACTAGTATAAGTAAAAATGACCATATTTTTCACACCGAGCCCGTTAGCATAATGATACAGGCCGCTATCGTTACCGAGAAATAGCTTACTGTTTTTTATCACCCCGCCAGTAGATAATAGATTCAATCCTGTCCTATCAATAGTACCTTCTATATATTCCTGCCAGCTACCGACAGAACAAATCTTAAGATCACTCAATAGATCTACCACTTCCTTATAGTAAGGATAGCTTTTTAGATGCCAATTATCAGATATAGTGCCGTATCGATTATATCCACTGTGAATGACCAAATCATAAGTATCAGTTAACTGAGTGTAATTACATTCACCATACCACAAAATATCTTTTTCTTTGGCACCAAGCTTTCGAGCAAGATCCATATACAAATCTACCTCAGATCTATCAGGTCTTACAGAATCAGACAAAGCTAACAACGGTATTTTAGCTATAGGTCCAGCATTTATATGGTTCCGAGTCCAATAAGTAGATACCTTGCCATCATATTCAGCTGGGTTTATATCGGCAATTTCTCCTCCCGAAAACCACTTGCCTACATAAGGGGCTATGTGAGGTATAGGATAGTTGCCAAATGCGCACCACGTATCGATTTGGTATCCTAAAACCTCTTTTAGGGTCCTAATTGTGGGTATTGTCTGAATTACATTACCGATACCTTCTGCTGTTATAAAAAGTAGCTTCTTATGTACCATTATAAATCACCTTGTTAAGATCAGTTATAATATCTATAGCTACCTCTCGTAGCACAAAATCCACAGTAAAATTTCGTGATTCCTCACGAGTCATGTCCTCGGGCCTAAAGTTGTGATCCTTGTCATAGGCATAATAATGTTCATAACCATCTGACAATTTATACTCATTATCTTTAAGTATTTTAACCACTGATTCTATCTGTTCATCTGAAATATACATTTTAATTCTCCTTAATACTTATTTGATTCATTATTTCTCTGTAAACATAACCATATTTCTTGTTCATTATAGTTCTATAAAAGTCCGTATACCATTCTCTATCTATATTTGCACGACCATTACAGGAACTACAGAGAGTAATCAAATTAGACGGGTGACAATTCTTTTTGTTATAATCAATGTGGTGTGCAGTTAGTGTTTTATTTGTTTTCCAACAATCTGGATTTTGGCATTCATAATTGTCCCGAACCTTTATATCTTCTTTGTATTCTTTATCGGCCCAAATTTGGCAATAGGGTTCTACTGATGACCAATTATTAAAAGCATAGTGATTACCACCAGACCTTCTTAGAATACCGCAAATTGAACACCCGCCTTTATTATGCTTAAAATTAGCCCATGTTATATTAAACTCATGCCCATAAAAACATCTACATCTTAATCTTGTGTGAGCATTTACATAGACATCTGATAATATTACTATATCTTTCTCTTTAAATTCCTTCTTTATATAGTCTATATTATGTTTAATATTACTGCCACGGCTACTTCCCCTACAAACAGGGCATCTTCTACCTATTAACCACTTATTCCAACTAACACTATGCTTGTGCCCTTTAGGGCAAAGATATTCCAATTTTTGACTACTGCTTTTGTATTCAGTAGATACCAATTTATATTTTTCTTTTCTAAATATATATTTTATAAAATTTATATCGTATTTACGTCTTACATTAGCGCGCCTTGCAATTGCACAATGTTTACATCTGACCCCCCTTTTCCACTTATTCCAACTAATACTATGTGCATGACCTTTAGAACAAATATAGTCCAATTTTTGCATATTATTTTTATATTCCTTGGTCAATAATTCATAATTTTCTATTCTAAATTGGGCTTTTACAAATTCATATGTTAATTTTCTAGACATATCATTTATCCCAGTGTACTATCTCAGGGCTTAGATATAAAGTTCCATCCCACCCATCTAATTTTGGTGAAAATACCTCATAATCATTATATTGTTTGGATTTGGTCATCTCAAAGAACTCATTGTTCTCCACAATATGTTTCAAATTTTCCAACCTTATATCAAAATTCTGACCCTCTAACTTACCAGGCCTGTTCTTGCCGTAGAACCCTATATGCATCTGTCTGTTGATATTTGGCATGATCACATACTTTTCTTCCTCTATCATAGCGACGTCCGTTAGCCGATTTATTTTTCCTGCCTGTTCGTTGTGGCGGTCGCCGTAGGGCCCATACTTATAAGCCTTTGGGCCCCAATAGTCCTTATATCTATTATTAAGAGCTACAACAAATCTTGACCTACTACCATAGTTTTCATAATACACGGGCGTGATACATGGTTTTATGTAGTCCTCGAAAAAATCTTTCATAATAACAGAACCCCATGCTGCATATCTATGAGTCCTGAAGACTTCATTTACATCGTCACCATTTTCAGGAGCATAAGCTGAATAAACGCTGACTTTACCACAATCCATACCCATTACGACATCTAAATACTCAAAATAAGTATCGTGTACAAGTATGTCGTCCTCTACATAAATAATGAAATCAGAAGCCATTTCGAAAGCTTCTTTCATTCCTAATAAAATATTTTTTGACAGCCCACAGTGATTATCCCTTGCCGTCACTTTATATTCATATGGATAATTCCTTATCACATTCATTACGTCCTTAGTATACCCATGATCCAATACAAATAGTGTTATAAGATCGTCTGAAAATTTATAGTGCTCCCGTGCTGCAATTTCATGTTCAATTGATACTTGCAGCATCTCCGCTCGATCCCATGCTACTCTAAGTATTGTATTTCTTGCCATAATACATACCTCTTATAAAGATTTAATAACTTCCATCATTCTCATGCCCATTTGATCCCAACTCAAGTTCTTGCCTATATAATCTTTCAGCATCCTACCCTTATTGGCCGCTTCAGATTGATTTTTATATACCTGCCGCATCAAATTTATAGCGTTACCCAAATCAGGCTCAGCCCACATCTGGTCACCTCTATACCACGGGGACTGAGGCATACCAGAAACCGGAGTCATCGAAAAATTGACTATGTAACTGTGCTCGGGCTTAGCATATTCATTTACCCCGCCGAGACCTGTAACTATAATAGGCTTACCACAAGCTCCAGCTTCAAATGGAACTAGTCCAAATCCCTCACCACGGTCGAGACTTACCAGACAGTCTCCAAATTTATGGAGTCCCAATATTTGTTCTCTACTAAGCATGTCCCCTATATAATAAATAGGTGGATAATTATCCATTGGCATAAGGGCTTTTAATCTGACAAGTGTGTTTCTTACATGCTCTCTTTCTTCCGGAGAAAATCCTATCTTATAGGTCTTCATTATAAGAGCAACATCCTCCTTCTCTTGGAATGCATGCCAATACGCCTTAATCAATGCCATTGGGTGCTTTCTCTCCTGAAACTGAAAGATGGAATAAAATTTATAAGCCGTTGATTTTACTCCCGCCACAGGGTAGGGATCAACATCCATATATTCATCCATGTTTATACCGTGTGGCACACTAAATACTGGTACAGTGACACCAGATTTCTTATAAACCTCTACATTCCAATCACATGCAACCATACAAGCAACTACATTCTCATTTATATAGCCAGGCCATTCTGGGTGCAGCTTGTCTGTCTCCCACACACAGTAACCGATGTTAATTTTATCTGGTTCTCTCATCTTCCCCCAAAATTCCGGGGTCAGATGAATTACAACTATATTATAGTCTATATCCTTATTTAAAAGGGTCTTCAAAATAGTCCCATCTCTACCAAGCTCTGCTTCTTCCTGTTCAAACGAAACAGTACTCAAAGTCAAAGGAATACCAAGATTATGTAAAGCCAAAATATAACCCCTCGCCGCTTGCGCATAACCACTATTGTCAAACAGTGGTCCTATATACTTTATACCTTTTATCTCTGACATTATGTCCTCCTTAAAGTTCTTCCGCACTGATAGTATCGGGTTGTTTATTACCTATCTGACCTAATACATCATCTACCTCTTGCTCTCCCCGCTGGATTTCTTCGTAAACTCTATCAAAAAGTTTAACCCAGTATGGAGCTATTCCTTTCTGCCAGTCCATTTTAGTGGTTACCCATTCACGAGCATTTTTAGCTCTTCTCTTAGCTTCTTCTGGATTATCATGAATCTGTACCAACCGACTAACTAAATCATCCACATCAGTCAAAGGACGCATAACCTCATTATCAAACTGTATAATTGTCCATAAACTTGGGGTATTGCCGCTCTTACACAGCCATCCTGTTTCTTCTGTAATAAATTCTGGTAACATAGTATTATCCGGCATAATAATAGGCACTCCAGCAGACATAGCCTCCATCCAGGCAAGTCCAAAACCCTCACCAAGAGTGGTGCTCATCACTACATCACTGCAATTATATAGAAGATTCAATATGTCTCTTGGGTATCCTTGATTAGGTCCAAAATTCTTAGGGAATATAACATCCTTACTAATATCCAAACCCGCGTATTTACATACTTCTGGTAAATCCCATCCCTGATCCTTCATTGCCATATGTAGATACAGCAAAGACTTAGGCACATGTTTTCTAAACTCTTTAAATGCTGATATAGTACGAGGGATATCTTTTCGCTGCTGATTTCTATTTACATTAGTAACAATAAAATAGTCAGTATAAGGACCAAAGTATTGTTTCTTAAAGGTCTCCACCTCTTCCTTAGGCAACGGAAAGAACTGACGGCTGTCTACACCATGCGGTATTACCTCTATATCTTCTCTCTTAGGTATCCTCTTCAAAGTTTCTTGCCTGCCAAACTCCGAATAAGCCACCAAATGATCAGCAGGAGAGATATTCTCAGCCCACTTATCCTTTACAATAGAATCCACGGGGTAATATAAAATAGATCTGAATGGTTCAGCCCTGTTCTTTTTAAGGTGCGGAATAACCGTCTCCAAAAAGTTCAAGATAAAACTATCCTGTAGAAAAAATAGAATATCAAATTCCATTTGCGGAATCATGCTAGTAACCTTCTGCCTTCCATACGGATCCTTTTGCTGGTTAGTACCAGTCGGCCAAAGACGGTACGGAAACGAGTGAGGATCACCCCAGTAGTTGATCGCAAGAATATCTATTTCATATCTACCAGTATTATATAGCCCTTCAAATATATTCCTGGAAACCGTTCCGAACCCTGTTGCCGCAGTTGGGCTATCGCAGTACGCCAATACTTTGATCTTATTACTCTTTCGAGCTGTAGCAGATACAACTGGTCTACTAGACCTATTTGCAGCAGGTCTGGTTCCAGATTTTTTAGCTGGCGAGCTCTTGCGCTGTGTTCTTTTTTGTGGCCTTCTCCTTGTATTATTCTTTTTACTCATTTATCATTCCTCCGTTATTTTTTTAAAGTTTTATACGATAAGAACGGCGCAGTATATTTTTTCATAGCCGTTTCCATTATTTTTCCCCTACCAGCCGGGCATCTGACTAAATACCCATCCAACCCGCTTTTAGACACCTTCACCATTTTCAAAAAATCTTCAATGGGCACGGCACTATGAACAGTTTTAGGGTCATAAACTGTTGATGGGTTCTGTCTTATATAAAGTTGTTTACCTTGGCCGATTAAATCTTGTTCTGTCGATTTTATTTTCGATAGTATATATATCTTCAGTTGCTTTTCTCTATTATCAAGTATTCGTTTTTTACTCTTGACATCCAAGTATTCTTTAACGAGATCTTCGTCGTCGTATTCTTCTGGCTTTTTTTTGATAAATGTCTTACTCGACAATGCTTCCTGATATGCTGTACAATTATCAGTAAAATCACACCAATTGCAGAGGTCGTTCAGTGCGGGCGTAGCATCTTCTTTCTCCAACTTCATCATCTCACCATACACAGCGAGCATATAGTTCAAAAACCCCTCCCGCTCTCCTTCAGTTCTATAGGTATAGACAGGATCACCCCTCAAATAATCAAGGCATAAAATAATCCTCTTATAGCCAGGGTATTTTATATTAGCTACTACATCATACACTGACAGCTGGATATCTGACTTCAACTCCGATGCAGTTTCAAAATACTTAGAGGTTTTATAATCGGTAACCAAAACAGTATCGTCAGACAACTCTTCAACCTTATCCATAGCGCCTATCATCATAATGCCTTCATCTGTAGCTACTCGAAACCTGTCTTCAACTGTTAGTATGGTGCCATTCACAAAATTATTAACTCGATTGAGCACCATCTGCATGCCTTCATGGTAGACATTAGTATCAGCTATACCTTCCTTAGCAGCTGTCGTGTTATACATATCTTTAATCTTCTCTACATCTTTCTGGGTAAATTTCTCGTTCTCCTGCCAAATTTTTCCTGCCAATGCCAGTGACTCATGCACAGCTATACCCAACTTGAAGGATATGTTAGGCTTCTTAGGTAAATGCAAAATATAATTGCAGTAATATTTCCAACGACAAGTTAGAAACATAGTCATTCTGGTCGCTGACATCAATATATAATCTTTTTTACTCATTTCCCTGCTCCTTTAGCACCTTTTCTACTTCAAGTATATAATCAACCCAAGCTTTTACTATTTTTTCGCCTCTCCCAGCTACGCTTATTTGAAACCATACTTTATTTTCTGTGCTATGAATTTTATCTCTAACTACTACCAACTTCACACCTACATTAAAATCACTTTGTTTATTTAAAAAAGAACTAAACTGCGTTCTAAATTTTATTGGTATACTAATTTCTATCTTCATCCTATATCGTTTAAATTCATAACTGGATGAGTCAAAAAAATCATCTATAGTAGTAGCCTTTTTTTCCATAATTATACAACTATCCACATTTTTCATACATACATTCATACTCCACAAATTAATAGTAGATTTATCTGAGCCCTGTTCAATATCGAGATCGCCAGACGCCTCCTCCGGCAACGCTTGTGTCAAAATACCATATTCATTTCTACCTAATAGCAAAGTGGCTGGATTTTTTCCATGCTGTCTAAAGAATTCAACCAATTTCATACTTATTTCATGCTTCAGCTCTTTATAATTCATAACTATTTCTCCTTTAATATCTCATTCCAATACAATCCCATAAGAATCGAATCAGTAATATCGTTACCGCCCCCATCAAAAACTATATGTTTTAATTTCACTTTATATTTATCCTTTACATAACTGAATACGTCTTCCTTGGTTCTCAACTCAAAATAACTTCGCACCGTGTTAGTATTCAAAAGTACTGGATCTTTTCCTATCGCTTCAAAACTTTTAAGATTTACCACACTAATGAACTGCATCAAAGCCTTGAGCGTCCTAACATTTTTCAGGTATGTATCTTCGACTATCACATAGTCTGGTGTGTGTATTTTCAATAGCGCTTCCATATTATTGCCAAACCAATATAACTTACCGGGCATGCTATATTTATCTGACGGCTGTATCAAACCAAAATCTTTCAACTTGCCGTCCTCAAAATAAGACCACCCTGTAGACACTGTTGATACGTCGAACGAAATTATTTTAATCATTTTCTCTACACTCCGGGCAAATAGCATAATCATCATCTGTGTGTTCATCACAGCATACTTTCTTACACTGACCACACCTGAATAAATAATTTATATTTTTGGTAATCCCACATATGTCGCATTTCAATTTTTTATTACCCATGTTTTAGTATCTCCCATTCAAAACCACATACAGGACACCTGTATAAATCCTCACCTACAGGGGGAGCACACGAAGGTTCTCCACACTTAACACAATTACACAATAACTCCGCCATAGACTCTGTTTTGGGCATTTCTTCCATCGATTCAGCCAACTCCTGTATAGCTTGGTCAAAATCTGCGGGATGATTACCATCCAGGAACTTACCATTAAGAGTACGAAAAGTAAACCCACAATCATGACATATATAGTAACCTATTCCAAGATTTTTGCCGCACTCATCGCACACCAATGGATCGTTATGCATTTCTACTACATTTTCACATGAACAATGTCCGCAATTCATTTTATTCCTCCTTTATTGTAATTACAAATTCAACAAAATTATCTGCACCAAAGAACTTATCCAACGCGCTCCTTAATATATACTCTACCGAAGCCCATTCAATTTCAGACTCAGTTAGATACATCCCGGGCCACCTTATTACACCGTCATAAGATATGGGCATATAACGAGATCTGCCAGTGGGCGGCATATCCAAGTGATCTATATAATCTCTTAATATAGTACCAAAGTGGGCCTTACATATATATGATGATCTAAAATCACCGTCTGGGTATTCTACAGCTGCAGGACTTATATGCTTTATTCCAGTACTGTACTTATCATATAATTCTTGACGAGTAATCATTTTATTCCTCCTTCACCATTTCAATAACATTACCTACTACCTCTACCTCATCTTCTCTAACTATTATAGCCAAAGGAGTAAATGCCTCTGCATCTTCTAAATCAGGATATTTATTCGCCGCAAATAAAACCTTTGAAAGTGCTGGTATATATAAAACATGAGAATCATCTTCTTCAGAGTATTGTAATAAATCAAACTCGCCATCCCTCTTCTTAAATGCTTTACTATCAAGGTCCACATATTTACCTCTCCGTGGTACTATAATACTGTGTGTTTTAGAATTAACCTTGAATCTGTAATTTCTCGCCGGCAATAACAACATGGTTGGCGTACCAATTACCCTAGCTGGATCTGTTTTCTTCTTTGTTACCATCTTAGCCTCCTATAATTTCTTTTATTTCTTCTATACTAAGATCACTTGGATCTTTATCCTCATATGGTAAAAACAATGGTATAACATTTATTTTATTCTTCATATCTTCTAACGCCTTAACAGTTCCATTTACTCCCGCCTTGTCGCCATCCAACAACAATATTACATTGAATGCATAACCATATAATAAATTCTGTTGTCCAGGGGTTATACGACTTCCCATACAAGCAACGACCGCCTTATATCCAGCCATATATAACTTCCACACCGACTTGAATCCTTCAACAACTATCAGAGTTTTGGCGCCATTCGTATGCTCTTTTGCTCTGTGCAGATTATAAAGCACTTTATCCTTGTCAAAACCTTTTGTCAGCAAATATTTATAATCCTCATCTGCTTTTCCAGTTATATCTCTACAACTATAGGCTTTCAGTTTGCCTTTGTCATCTCGTATAGGTATGACATCTCGTTGAAATCCATATCTATCAACATATCCACCGCCTATTTCAAACTCGTCCAACAGATCAGCCGGAAAACCAGCGTCCACAAAATACGGCGACCTAAATTTTATAAAACTCTTCAAGTATTCCTCTGTAGCTAATGACGAGGGCACCTGTCTATTGTCTTTCATCCGATCAATAAAAGCTCGTCTCTCTTTCTCTCTTTTGAACTCTATGTAAGCAGCTTCATCATGGATATTAATACCAGAGATGCTTTCCAAATATTTTACTGCGTCGAAGAAGGATAAACCCAGCATCTTTTGAACTAAACTAATGACATCATACCCCACATCTTCTTGACATCCGTGAGAAAAACAAAGCCAATTTTTAGTCCTCTTATCCATACGAAAAGCAGTTTTGTTGTCTCCACCATGAACCTTGCAAGGTCCTCGTAATTCGGTCGGAGTGTTCCTTGTAATATCAAAGCCAAGCACGCTCAATAATCTATCAGCATCTACAGCCTCTTTCAACCTATTGAGTTTGTTACGCTGTTCTTCTCTATTAATATACTTCTGTTGCATCTGACTCTGTTGAGTCGTCTCCATACTCTATATCCTCTTTTTCTTTGTACTCCTTACTATCGTAATCGACTAACTGCACTTTGGCTTCATTGATTGTTAGCATACTCTTGATAAATCTATAACCGATGCCTTCTACTGGGGTTGTTCCCCCTCTCCTACTATCTGTGATAATTAATTTATAATTACCGCCATCTATACCACCACGTTCTATCTCTTCTTGTTCTTTAGGTTTGAAAAACATCAATACATCTGCATATCTCAAAATCCTATCACTATCTGCTATATCATCTTGCCTGTTAATTTGATTCGCACATACAAATGGGATATTCAACTCTCCCGATAGATCTTTTAATGCTGTAGTTACATCCCCCAATATCTGGTATTCCTTCTTATTTCTAAAATCAGTACCGGGTGGGGCTTTTATGTAGTCAAATACAGCCATCTCTATACCTTCTACATGCTTATACTTCTTATATATGGCTGCCAATTTATCAATACTATACCCAGGCATATATTCGTGAAAATATTTACCCTTCCCTACTAATTCCATTGCTTGTTTTATGTTTACATATTCACTATCACTATAGCCACCGTGTTTAATTCTGCGCTCAGGCACACCAGAAAGCATTGACAATATTCTGGATCTCCACTGATCAAACGGCATCTCTGTATCAACATATAAGACTGGTTTCTTCAATTCATATGCTACATGCGTGCCTATGGTTGATAAAAATGCGCTCTTACCATGCTTCGGTCGCGCACAAAAAACTGTCAGGGTGCCAGGCACTAACCCATCTATCCTTTTATCAAGTATATCAAATCCTGTGCTTATTCCACAAAACTCTACAGGGTTATACCTACGTTCCTCTATGTATTCCTCAAGTCCATCAGATAAATTAGTCGCTTCTTTGACTGCTTTGCTTTGCATGGACAACTCCATAACGTCCCTACTAGCTGCTCCAATCATGTCCACTGCGGTTACATCCTCATCTTTGGCGTGCTTTTCTATCATAGTCATATTGTTACTCAGTGTAGAATATAGTTGGTGCTTAGTGCTGTCGTTCAGCACTTTTTCTATGTAGTATTGAATATTACTTTGGGGTACATCCATATTTATAATAGCGTGGATATACTCATGTCCGCCTACCCTGTTCAACACCCCATTACGCTCCGCCTCATTAATAACTAATGCTCCATCAAGTTTAGACACCTTTCTGTTGATCAAAGTACCTATCAACATCCAAAGTATTCTGTGATCTGGCAGCAAAAAATCTTTGTCTGATACTGCTGATGCAATAACATAGTAATTCTCAATTAAACTGAAACAATAAGCAATTAGTCCTCTTTCATATGTGGCTTGGCAAAACAGTTCTTTGGATAATTCGCTCACTATAATCTCCTTTCGTCCCTACTAAATTTCATTTCATGTTCTCTACGAGTTAATTCTCTCTTAAAACTTTGTATAAGTTCGAGATAGTATTTTTCTAACCCGTCTGTCATCTTGATCTCGCCCTCAAGGGCGACAATATCTACCTCTAACTGCTGTAATTCTCCACTCCCATCTATAACTTTCTGACGCTTTTCAGCCTTAGTTCTTCCTTTTAGTTCTGATTGATTTACAGCTACTTCTATAGCTCTGTTCTTCTGCATCAGTTTTACCCTGGTCGAATTTATCTGCGAGGAGAAAAAAATCAGGAATTGAGAAAGACCTATAGTATATTCACTCAGCTTGGCAGCCGGTGTTGCCTCGATACCCCTCGGATCAAACTGAAAGATCTCATCCATTAGATCCTTGTTGCGAGGCATTTTGAATACCATAAGTTCTTCTGCTCTCTTATTTAAATGATCATTTATATCATTCATCCTTCACTCCACCACTTTGGCATTATATTCCATATCAAATTCGGCTGCTGACAATGCTTTTTTAGCCTCGTCTATATTTACTTGATCATAAAATCCTGAAGGAAAAGATTTATAACCAAAAGCATGTGTAGAAAAATATTCGTGTGCCTCTATTTTATTCATATGGTTATAATCATAGTAACCAGCGGACATTAAAAAAACCTTTTTTAAATCATCATTTTCTACACCAACCATCAATTTCGACAATTGTTCTCCAGGCATGGTGCTGGCCTCATTTACAAGCACAACGTCACTATGAAGAGCGTGTTTAATTCCTACATCATTAAGGACCACCGCATCGAGTCTAGATCCATTTTTAAATTTTAAGTAGCATGTATCATAACAAATAGTGGGTCTTCCCAACAACAAGCCTTGAAAATATTCACTGTTTGAAGTAATAACAGATACTTGATTAAAAGTCATTTTAGTTTGTCTAAAGGTAGGCGTAGTTATCAAAATACGGCTTTCCGGCTCTGACTCCGCATAT
>SDBU01003694.1_pt1 | contig 19327 bp, 15 predicted proteins | sample 2277071 | NCBI WGS metagenome assembly SDBU01 (sample SAMN10397929, study PRJNA504765) | marine sediment metagenome | isolation source: marine sediment core GS08_GC12, 126 cmbsf | place: Arctic Ocean: Gakkel Ridge, Loki's castle | collected 2008 | reverse complement strand
CTCCCAGAGACAGGCGGCGGGCGTCGCGCCAACGAGCTACCAGCGCAGATGGAGCCGTCTCGGGCGCCTGCATCCACGCCGCCAGATCCAGGCTCTCCTCGCGGGTGCCGCACAGCGGATAGAGCTTGGCCTCCCATAGGGTACGCTGAGAGGAGTGCTCGGCACCAGGCCAGAGATCGTCGGCGGACACGTTCGCGGCCCCCAGCCACTCCTGCCAGGGCAGGTTCAGGAAAGTGCCGCCACCATCCAAGGAACGTTTGGGATCGTCGGCTAAACCAAAAAGGCGTGTCACCCAGCCCGGCGGGTGGTGCAGAGGAATCTGGTCCAAGGCCACGCCAGATCTCAACGTCAGAGCCTCGCGCTCAGTGGTGACGTGGGCCAGCAACGCCTCCCCCTCTAGCTCCAGGCGCGTCTCCAGACGCGAATCGAGCAAGCATCCAGCCGAAAGGGTGCCTCCGCGCACGTAGCTATTGACCGTGAGCAGCCGCTCACCGGCCTTGACCAGGGCAGCGGGTGGCACCCAACTCGTCGTCTGGCCCCGCCAGCCGCAGGAACCAAAGAGGCGCACCCCCTCGCGCAACACGTCGAGATACTCGCGCGTGGTGCCGAAATGGACAAAGACGGCTGGATGGAGCACGTCAACGGTGAACGGCGTTCTCCGCATCGTCTCCCACACCACGCGCCGGACTTGTTGCAGTGCGAGAGTGGCTGGCCCATCGCTCGTATCGGCAAGGTAGGTAGCATAGTCAGCGGTCTGGGCCAAGGGCGCCAGGATGTCTCCATACAGGTTGATAGTCACGCCCTGAGAGATGAGTTCTGCAAGGCCCTCAGCGAGTGAAAGAGCCCTGTTCGCCGTGTGGGGATCGAACCAGACCAAGCCGGTATCGATCTGCACCCTACCATCGGGCTGCAATGCGCCGTCGGCCCGCATTCGCTCCATGGAGGGTTTGTGGAGAAAGCCATGCACTCGACGGCTGGAACCCTGAGTGACATAGACGCCGTGGTGAGTCCCCACGTCGGCGGGGGCCGCGGCGGCCACGCCAACAACCCCCGAAGAGGCAAGGGTGAGTTGCAGGTGGTCAAAGAGCACAAGGGTATCGCCCGAAGCCACGAGAATCCCTGGGGGGACCTGCCCCGGCAGCCCGCTGAACGAAACCAGAAGCTCGTCAAAGAGGGAGGAGGGTCGCCCATCGGGCAGTTGGTGCGGCACGCGGGCAAAGAGCTTGCCGATCGCCGAGCAGTGGGGCAGGCGCTTGCTATCGCCCCCGGAGTGAATCATCAGAATGCGTCGCCCGGCAAACGGCTTCTCAAAGTCTGGATGATGCGCACAAAGCTCTTGGGCCAGAACAGACAGCACTCGCAGCGTCGCGCCGCCGCTGCCGATACGCAATCCGTTGGGATCGGGGATCACCTCGAACTGGGTATCGGTGGGCAGCAAGCCTGACTCACGCCTGGCCTCCAACTGCGCCTGATAGGCTTCCGCCTGGCGTTCGTTGCTTGCCGTGAGCACACAGATGTCCCAGGGAGGAATCCGCGCCCTGGCACCATTCAGCGAGGCGACATACTGCTGCCAGTTGTTGCGATAGCCCTGCTCCAACAGAGCCAGCGCGCCCTGATCCAGACCCGTATTCAACACAGGAGACTCCTTCCACTCCCCGCTGCCCTGATGGGGTCACCTTCAACAGCCTCTGCCAAGCCACACCCCGTGGTGTAGCCTCAAGAAGGGGCACTCTCGGCGAAAGCTCTGTTCTCGAAAGTGGCGTGCAGCCCCACGGCCGGCAACTACGCTGCAGAAGCGCAGTCTCAATGCCAATACCTGGTGCAGATGCTACTCCCTCGTCACGGACCTGTCAATATGTCGCGTTCATTGGGGTGCACTCACAAGTTGTGGGTGAGTTCGCTGGCCGAAAGCTATCTGGCCAGCGATTTGCGACCAGTACCTGCTGCGCTCGCTCTCTCCCCAGCGTCTTTGCCTGTCGAGTCATCGACGCCCTCACTGTAGGACCCCTGGCGGGGCCAGTCAAGGGTACCGGGCTCTGGCCAGGGCATCGCCGGGCGACCCTGTCGCAGTTGCCCTTTGGAGTGCCCGCCAGCACTGTCAAGGCGTCAGGTCGCAGACATGGTGAAGCCAGGTGAGCGACCTGGAACACGAGAAGCTCCGGCTTCTCTGCCGCATCTTCGCTCTGCTCCGACGAGAACTCGCGCTGCTGGACCCAGATCAGCCTAACACAGAACCCAGGTACAAACTCGTCGCCGCATGACCCAGGGCGTGCCCCTTTTTGCAGGAGTTCTCGGACTTGACCCAATCTCATGCTGCACTCTCATCGGGCCTCACGGACGAGACCTTGAGACCAGCCGGCTTGGTCTGAACCGCTCAAAGATCCCGATGCGTAAGTCACAGCGAGCGGCTCTCGCCAACCCGTTTTTCGACCCCTCCCCAACGGTCAGTCGGAGCCACCGATTGCGTCACCACAGAGCATGTGAGCCTGCCTTCGGGTGCCGGCTCAACCGATAGAGTGCTCCTTGAGGAACTGCTCGTCGAGTTCAATGCCCAGCCCAGGCGCGGTTGGAGGGCTCACCATGCCATCCCCGTCTAGCTGCAGGGACGTCGTGAACATCCCTCGCCTGGCCTGCCCCTCCGTGACCACGTGCTCGACAATCAGCCCGTTGGCAACTGCACACACCAGGTGCACGTGAAGGAGCGCCGAGCCGTGTGGGGCGATCGGCAACCCGTGGGCACTGGCCAGAGAAGCTATGTGTCGGAACTCGGTGATCCCTCCCAGGACATTGGCATCAGGCTGAAGGATGTCAGCGCCACCACAGGCGATAAGGTCTCTGAAACCGTAGCGCGTGTACTCGTTTTCGCCGGTGGCTATGGGTATCCCTGTCTTGGCTCTCACTTTGGCCAGCCCCTGGTAATCCTCGGCGTGCACAGGTTCCTCGAACCAGAAGATGTCACAATCTTCGATGCTCTTCGCCACCCTGATGGCCTCGAGGGGCGAGTAGGCGTTGTTCGCATCGACCATCAGGTGGATCTCTGTGCCGATGGCTTCTCTCACCACTCGCACTCGCTCCGCATCCTCGCTTGCCGATGCCCCGCCTATCTTCATCTTGACGTACCTGGCTCCCGCAGCCACTTTGCTCTGCATCTCCTGGGCCAGATCGGCCAACCCCTTGTCTTCCAGGTAGTATCCGCCCGCCAGATACACAGGAACTCGTGCTCGATAGCCTCCCAGCATCTTGTGCAGAGAGACGGCGATGGTTTTCCCGGCCGCATCCCACATAGCTATGTCGATCGAGGACATAGCGCGGACGGTCAGGCCTCGACGGCCAAAAAGCTTGGGTTGGAACATCCTCTGCCAGGCTCGTTCGGTGTCAAACACGTCCAGTCCCACTGCATACTGGCCCAATGCCCTTGCCGCTTCTAGAATGACCCGGTCGGGCCCGGCCTGTCCCCCGGCCCACCCGATGCCTTCGATTCCGTCATCGGTGCGGACTCGCGTGACCACTGTTCCGCTTTCTGAATAGGTGTACAGTCCATTCCTGATGGGCCGCTCTCGCTTTACCCGATGCAAGCTGGAGACTACCTCCACAATGCGCATGTCTCTCCCTCCTTGTTGCGTGTATTCGCCTCGCCTAGTCTTTTTCGCCAATTGCCTGTCGCAGAGTCTTATCCGCCTGCCCAGGGCCGCGTCTCGACTCTCGCCCAGCGCCGTGGGGCACGGCACGTCCACCAGCACCCAGCGGGCGTGAACTCGCGTCTGTGCGGGTGACTCCTGGCCGCCGCAGCGCAGGACGCAACGCCGAGGCGCCGTCGCCCTTCCTTCTGCCACCGGTGTCCCAAAGGTAAGTGGCATGCCGACAGGGTCGGTTCCGCCTAGTCCAAGTATCTCTATTGGTATCGCGACCGGTTCCTCGACAGTCTCCACCGGTCCCCACGTATGACCATCATCTTCAGACACACGGCAGCGGATCACCGCAGTCCACTGCATGTTATGACCGCCTGATGTCTCTCCCGCGGCAAAGAGGTTCCAACGCAAGTGCTCGCCCCATAGGCCATCCACCTTCATCTTGACCCCGGTGCGCGGGTACTTTCACTCCACGGGCTCGGCGAACAACTGCACGTAGCCGGGCGGCACGCAGGCGCTGCCGATCACGTCCACGCCCATGATGGGATCATCCTCCACAAAAGTGATGGCGCCTAAGGGCGGGACGTCGAGTTCCACCCCGTCGGTGTTGTATTCTGCACCTACGTACGGGTCGGTACCACCCAGCTCGACGCAGAAATTCTCATAGTTGAACGGTGCCCAATACTCGCGGACTACCGCCATGTACTCGATGACCTCCTGTGGGGTGCCGTTCTTGTGCATGGTCACCACTTCCCGCTCGATCTCGGTCCGCCCTCGACCCTCCTTGTGCTGCCAGCCCTCGACGTCACGAACTGGGTTCTTGACGATCGCCCTTGTGATCTTTGACATGATGAATGTCCCCCTTTTTGGGACTGTGTCTGATTTTATGACCAGCCTGTTAGCTGAGCCAAAAGACGCACAAACTCTACCATATTGGGCCAGGAGATGTCGGGAGGAATGCCGTGATCGATGCCGGCGATAAAGCCACCGTCCTCCAAAAGAGGGAGTACGACCCGCGTCACTTCCTCCCGCAGCGCCTCACCACCGGCAGCGACACAGCGCTTGTCAACCCCCTGCCGAAAGGCCAATTTGCGCCCGTACTGTCGCCGATAGGCAACGATGTCGTTGTGCGCCGCCACCTCGACCGGGCGGGTACAGTTCATGCCCACCTCGACCCAGATTGGAATCAGATCGGCAATGTAGCCGTCCGAGTCGACGCTGACAATGGGGCAGCCGCTGCTCTTGATGGCCGGCAGCCACGTTTCGTAGCTCGGCTTCAAGAACCGCCGCACCATCGCCGGTGAGATCATGCTGTGTGCCTTGTAGGCCATATCCTCGGCAAACTCGACAAAGTCCAGCTCGACACGCTCCAGGATCGGTTCCAGCGTCCGCATGACGAACTCGGTCCAGAAAGCTGCCATCTCGTCAACGAATTCTGGATCGGTCACCATCATCATACACAAGCTTTCAAAACCAACCCATTCACGCAACTGCCAAAAGGGACCATTGAAGACCAGTTCTAGGGGGTAATCTCGATCGCGCAGGACACGGCAGCGTTCCTCAAAGTCGCTAGGGAAGCGTTCGGGGTGGTCGGAGACATAGCGCCACTTGATTTTCTCTTCCCAGTCTTTCTGGCTCTGCACTGGGAAGCGATGCCACTTGCGCGTGACAAAATCCTTGGCCCGGCGGATGTACGTGTAATCGTACTCGTCCGAGATCTCGGTAACAGCCCCCATCCAATCCTGCACGATGTAGTGACCGTCACGGTGCTCCAAGACCTTCTCTTCGAAGGTGGGTATCATCTTGAAGGAGACGCCCAGATCCACACGCGGTTGCGTCTGAGGAGGTTCAATGTCCAGGGTTTTCAAGAGATAATCGTACCAATCGACGTCCTCCGGCAGCCCTTGCCGGTGCCAGGCCGCGAGCGTCGATTCCCGAGGACCGCCCGGACTAAGCGTATACTTGTCCGGCTTGCCGAAGCCCAGGCTGGCCCGAAACCGCTCTCGTTCTGTCATCTTGCCCCGTCTTGTCATGGATGAGCCTCCAGCGGTAGACTTTGAGATCGGTGAGTGGGATGTCAAGTACTATACTGCATCACTCGAACCGTTCCAACCAACGCGTCGTCTGTCCCACCCTGGCTCAACATCAGGCAACATGGGATGCCTATCTGTCCAGCAGGTGCCGCACGCCCATGATCAGGCCCAAAACGACACCCCACACCGAATAGCCCACAATAAGCAGCGGGACAAGCCGCTACCTTGACCGCGCAGCCAGCCACGTTGCCAAGACGAAGAAAAGGTTCGCCACCATGGTGACAAACAGTGCCTCGACAAACTGTACCACTGTCGCCCGGTCGCCGCTCGAACCCGAATAGACGATCCACAGTGCCAGTGGAATAGTGACCGGCATCGTAGCCGTGATCGCGGCCAGTGTCTTCGAGTGGAGGCGCGCCTGGGCAAGGCCAGGAGCATGTAGAAGGAGGCTTGTATGCCCCACGATATCATTGACAACCGCCGCGAGAAGCTCCTGGACCACATTCAGACGATTCTGGCCTGGGGCAGCAGCCCCCAAGACGATCTTCCTATCGGATGCCCTCCAGCTTGCTGGGGAATAGTTCTCTGATGTGAGTTCAGAGCATCATTATCGAGGCGTGAGAGCGCTATCTGATCTTGTCCTTGGGGATCTCAAAGTCGAATTCAGTTCTTTCGGCATCCAGCACGACGTCATCCTTTCGCAGAGTGTCCTGCAGTTCCTTCAGATCGATCTCTCTGGGTTCCACACCCTCCTTCACGGCAAGGGCTGCCGCAGTGCCAGCTGCCTGCCCAACCACGATGGTCGGCACAATTCCCCTATGCGCGTCAAGGGCAACAGGGGGTTCGGCACCGACTGCCCGTGTACAGCACAGTGCCCCATCGAGTTTCTGGGGAACCATCATACCGTATGGGATGGGATAGGCGACCCTTAACCTGTTCTTCCCAGGGTCATGAGCACCTGAACGTCCCACGGTGTCCGGCGAGGTAAGGCCTGATTCATCGGCTGGCGCAAAGATGTCCTCTTGCCTAAGCATCGTAACCGCTTTTAGGTATCTGCTTTCCCTCCCTCCCATGTGAGTATTGGTGCGAGCGATGTAGCAGTTCTCCCAGCCCGGTATCAGTTTCATGATCGGAAGCATCAGGTTCGCCAGCTTGATCCTGAGTATCTCGTATTTCGTGAGTTCCCAGGTGTCCAGCAGATTCAAATTCCGCAGCCCTGTGAAGGCACAGCACCACCTGTTGTGGCCCACATACTTGGCAGAAAGTCTCTCAAAGGGCCTCGCACCTATCCCTGACAGGAGTTCCTCAACAGGCCTCAGCAGGCCGAGTTGACCGGCCTGATCCAGGATCTCCTCAAGCCCTCGAAAGTAAACGAGCTTTTCTTCCTTCATGTGTTGGCGAGCTTTGTCAGGGTGCAGGCCCGGATCAGGGTATCCTCGTTGACCAGGAGTACTCAGGAGATACTCCATGAAGGTTTCGTTGTCGATACCCCCAAGCCAAACATAGAACCCGGCAGCCATCCTTTCTGTCGGCTCCCGCATTCCGCATCCTTCTTCTCCGACCGCCCGCCAAATCAGGTCCAGGTCCGCCGTAGCATCGATAACGACTTTGGCCATAGTGGCAAAGCGCCCGGCCTTGTTCTCAAAGATAACGCCCGTCATTTTCGGCAGCCGTGCATCTTCTTTCTCGATCATTACGTCGGTGGCCATCGTGTGGAACAGCAGTTCCACGTTGGCTTCCTGGCACATTTCGATCAGGGTGAGCATGATCGCCTCAACGTTCAACCATTCCTCGCCATCACGCATCTCTATGCATCCCGGGGGGGTCTTCCATAGCCCGTCCGAACCGCCTCGTGCAACGATTCTTTCGACCATCTCTTTTGCTATCCCGCGAGTTGCCACAGCGCCGAGGTTGTTGATGAATGCCCTTTTCTCCCACTGTACCACAGAGCTGTAGACACTCTGCCCTCCGAGGAAGCCGTATCTTTCCACCAGACTCACTTTGGCACCGTGCCTTGCCGCGCAAATTGCGGCCGCGCACCCACTTTGGGAGCCACCTACGACTAACACATCCACCTCGCCTACGATGGGGATCTCTCTCGATGGTTCTTTGTAATACCCATGTAGGGGCCGAGAAGTAAACCTATCGAAGTTGAATCGACGTTCTCTCGTTTTCATTGCTGCTCGCCTCCCTCTCCTGAGCATGCGCAACGATGTTCGTCAGAGTCGCCGTTCAAGCGGTGCTTGTTGCCTGCAACTTGCATCGCCAGAGGGCGAGCGTTCGCACCCATCGCAAAACAACCCGGTTCGATCCTCACAAATTCCATTCCCAGCGGATTGGTATGTTCTCTCCCCTTTAGCACAACCTGTATTCCCCCTTGCATAATGTGAGAGTAGGGTACACCATATGCATACCCCACGCAAAAGTTGATCTTCGGTGACCGGCTGAGAACGATCTGCTTCGGCCTCGCCTCGGCTCCGTTGTAGGTTTCTTCCAGTTCAGCCGCGTACTGGCCGGCAAACACGTCTAGAGCGGGAGCCGGGCCCACGGCGATCACGGGGACCTGGGATGGGGGCCACGTCCCGACGCTCTCCCAGCTAATACCAGTTCGCTCTTCGACTTCTTTTGCCAGCATGCGAACGGCCTTTTGCTCGGGACCGGAAAGGTCTGGCAGAGAGACGACGATCGCCCTGCTTAGATCGATCACCTCGGGTAGGCTGGTCAGACTACCGCAGTCTTGCTCGCCCATTGCTCCTTCTCCCTTTCCATATCAAGCATACAGTGTCCCAGAGCGAGGCGTCTCTTGACAGATCATCCGAAACCCTTGGATTCTGATGTTCTTTTGTACACCCACGTAGATGTGGCGGATGCAGTATCGTGTTCGGGCTGCAAGTCGGGCGTCGCAATCTCCAATCTGCCCTGCACCGGGTTTGGCCCAGGTGACCGCAAGGCTGCCTGCCGGTTCAGACGACTGCCATGCCTCTATCACAATAACATCACAACACACGACGGAGCACGTGTCAACCCTCTGAGGGAGAGAATCGAACAAGCCTCCAGGAACAAGAACTGCAGGCACAGATGGGTTGGAAGCGTAGGGGGCACGGCCGTGTCCGGTATCATGACATCACTTACACCTTGTATCAAGACATAGTTTACAGTTCAAGGTATACTCTCGCTCTGATAAGAGGAGGGGGAGATGCCTTGGAAAGTGACGAATGTCTTGGAACAGCGAATCAGCTTTGTTGTTCGGGCCCTTCACGGTCAAGAAAGTATGAGCGCTCTGTGTCGAGAGTTCGGGATCAGCCGCCAGACCGGTTACAGGTGGCTGAAACGGTACCGAGAGATTGGCAGTGCGATTGGAGCGCGCGGGGAGCCTATCCAGAACCCACTACGACCCGCCTCCGAGACGAGTGCCAGAGGGCGTACGGATGGCCCCTCGGCACACGCACGGTGAAATGGCCCGCCCGCCGCAGCTCGGGAGTGAGATTCCGAAGGTGCGGGCCGACTGGCAGTGGGCCGGCGAATGGTGGGTTAGCGCCAACACGGATATGAGACTCGCCAACACAAGATGGAACCGAGTCAATAGCGTTGAGCAGATCCGATGAGAGTAGGCCGGTCAGGCATTCGCCGTGGCACCAGACCGTCGCCACCGGTGCTCTCAGAGGACCCGCTCGGGGGGGACCAAAGGTGAAGTCAGTCGGCTCGCGTCGAGACCAAGTGCCAGCTTCAGAATGGCTGTCCCTCTCTCATCGCTGAGGGTGAGGAGATCTTGGCCCGAACAAGGTGATCCTGAAGGTGGTTCCGTGGCTCCTGTCCAGCTCAATGGTGCCATCGAGCTGTTTGACGACCAGCGTCACCAACTGCAAGCCCAGAGTCTCAGTCTGTCGAAAGTTCAGGTCATCGGGGAAGCCGACTCCGTTGTCACCGATAACAAGTCTGTGCTCGCCCTTGGGGCCTCGGGAAACCTCCACCAAGATCTCGCCCTCCCTGCCTTCGGGGAAGGCGTGTCTCAGCGAGTTCGAGACAAGTTCGTTCACTATGAGACCGCAGGGTATGGCCATGTCTATCTCCAGACGAGCCTGTTCCACACTGATACGGGAAGTGATGGCACCCAGGCTGCCATCGTAGGTTTGGAACAGGCGGGCTAGCTGCCTTCCAAGATAGTCGGCGAAGTCAACCCTGCTCCAGCCTTCCGATTCGAGCAGTCGCTGATAGACGAGGGTGATGGCTCTGATACGGCTTCGGCACTCCTTGAGCGCCCGCAGGCTCCGTTCGTCTCTTATCGTTTCACACTGAAGATCCAGTAGATCAGAGATCAACTGGAGATCGTCCCTGTGTCAATGGCGAACATCCTCCAGAAGGTCCTGCAGCTCTCTGATCGATGTCATCCGCCGTTGCTCTGCCAGATCCTCTTCGCCTGGCCTGTCAATGAGCAGTCCAACTCGACCCCGTGGCAACCGGAATGCGCGAACCTGGAGGCTCCTCCCCTCCGGTTGGGTGGCGCAGAGCAGACCGCCCACTTCGACAGGCCCACCTGTCGTCCCTGGACGCCCAAGGGCTTCTGACAGGCCTGCGTCGCGAGCCCGGGGCCACATGGCATTCAGCTCCTGGCCCCGCCATTCGTCTACGGCCATTCCACAAAGGTGCTCCGCCTGAGGATTGCCGTCTAGCAGAAGCAACCGATCGGGCGGCTGGTATTCATAGAGCAGCAAGCCTGCGGGGATCGCTTGCACGACATCCGCGGCCACCGCCGACAAGTCCCACGCTGGCCTCTCTGATCGACTGGCTTCGGCAAGCTTCGTAAGATGCTGAACCATGCCAACGAGTTCACGACGATGATCTCTAAGGGCGGTTGCCACCACGTGGTAGCGTGTGGTGACACCACCCTCACTGGGTTGTGTCTCCCATTCGTGCTCCACTCGCTCTTCGCCCGCGAGAAGGCGACGCAACAGACAACCGGCGGTATCACACATCGGGGCCCGAAGCACCTGGAAACACCTTCGACCTGACGCGTCCTCTTTGCCTGCGCCGGTGAGAGCGGAGAATGCGTCGTTGACCCGGCGCACCTTCCGATCCAGATCAATGACTCCAACGGCGTGGGCCATGCTGTTGAACACCTGGTCCGCCTCTGCACGGGCGAGCTCTGCAGCACGCACCGCCTGTTTGGCCTTGCCCAGAGCGGCTATGGCATAGATGCCGAGTAGAGTAACCAGGCAGACAACCAACACACGGCCCAACAGATCACGCGGGTCCGGCGACAGTGCTTGCTGCACAAAGCTACTCTCTCGGAATACGAGCGCCCGCAAGCCAGAATCCAGAATCCAGTAAAAGACCGCGACTGCAAGCAGAAACAAGAGCCACTTGTCCATGAGGCTTGGGTGACTCACTCTCCGCATCTTCATCCTCCTCCTCCCTCCCGCCCAAGCCCAAGATGAGCCGAGACGACGCGCCACGGATGCCCACCACTCTGCTACCCGCTTCAGCAAGACCCGGCAGTCTACGGTGGGTGAACCGGTCTCGCCTGGTGAGCACTGGGTATGCACTCCCCAGGCACCCAGACTACACGCCCACGCCACCCTTGCACATACGTGTGGCTACGCAATCTGCGCCCTCGTGGCCACGTAATCCCGGCTTGCATACCTACGTAAGTCACACGGGAGGCTCACACTTCGACCTGCTCCCTCTCTGTTAGCATCAGGTGCGCAGTGCCAAAGAGACGGACAGCGGAGCCCCTGACCACCGACCCAGTGTGGCGGGTTCGGTGCCCCGTTGCCACAAACTGGGCCCGATGATATAATCGCCGTCAGCATATCCGTGGAGAAGTCAATGATGCCGACCCCCGACCCCCCGCCTCATCTCATGGTTTCGGAGGCGGGCTCCTTTGCTGAGCGCACCATCGTCCGGCGCAAGCCCCAGATCATCGCCGACATCATCCAGCGAAACGACTATGGCTCCGACATCGTGGCCGGGTTGCTTGCTCTGGCGGAAGAGATCAGGGGCGGGGCTGTGGCTCCCTTGCACGATGCGCCACATGTTGCCGACGTCCGCTTCTGGCGCGAGGCGTGGGAGCCCTGGCAGGGCAAAACGTGGCGTCACTTGAGTTGGTTCTTTGCCGAGACCTTTTTCTACCGGCGTGTGCTGGAAACCGTAGGCTACTTCCAGCCTGGCCGTTGGCATCTCCACGATCCCTTTGAGGCCCAGAAAGACCAGGCCCTTGCGGAGGGGTTGGAAGCCCTGGCCACTTTGTGTGCGTTGCCACCCGGGGATGTGTCTCTGGGCGAGGAGTTTGCCCTCTGCTTGCAGCGCAGCCTGTGGGGTAATCGCGCCGACCTCAGCAACAAGACGATCGACACCAGCACCGATCCCGAACCGGAGGACATCTCAGAGCGACTGCTGATCGATCATACCCAGGCCGTCTGGCAGCTTCTCAACGAGGGCGGGGTCCAACGCATTGACCTGGTCGCGGACAACAGCGGCCTGGAGCTCTTGTCCGACCTCGCTCTGATCGATCTGTTGCTCTCTCATGACCTGGCAGAGACAGCTCATCTGCACCTGAAGCCACAGCCCTACTTTGTGTCCGACGCCATGGTGAAGGATCTCGAGGCGACTCTCTGCGCTCTCCGAGGTGCCCGAGTCCCTTCGCTGCGCGAGATGGGCCAGCGTCTTGAGAGACGACGAGCCGGTGGGAGGCTGGCGACACACGATCACCCCTTCTGGACGACCTGTCTCTTCTTCAGTGAGTTCCCCCCAGAGATTGTCAGCTCGCTGGCCGAGTCTGACCTGGTCATCTTTAAGGGAGACGTGAACTACCGCCGTCTCTTGGAGGATCGTCACTGGCCGCCCACCAGCGACCTTGCGGCCATCGCATCCTATATGCCCGCGTCCGCGTCCTTCCTGGCCCTGCGTACGCTCAAGGGGGAGTTGATCGTGGGCCTGCAAGAAGGTCAGGCCGAACAACTGGAAAGCGAGGACCCAGACTGGCTCATCAACGGCGAGCGCGGCGTGATTCATCTCGTGCACCGGCCGCGAGCGGTGTAGGATAGCACCGACAGGTTCCTGGTGAGCGGACTGATCCAGGGGGAGGCGGCCCCAGCCGCGCATGATCGACAGCGCGAACCGCCCTGCCATGGACGTATTGCTCAGGGTCGCATTCTGGGAACCGCGCCATGGCCTGGGGGCAAGGACACTGAGGATACAAACGGACTATACGACTTCGATGCGGGGCTCGGCACCCAGCACTTTGCCGATCACCCAAGCCTGGTGCCCCATGGCCCGGTAGCGGGCCAGGAAGGGCTCCACTTCGTGCGGCGGCATGGAGATGAGCAAGCCGCCCGAGGTCTCGGGGCAGAAGGCGAGCAGTTGCATCTCGTGCTCCAGTCGTGGGGAAAAGGTCACGTGCACATCATGGTCCGCCTGGTTCTTGCTGGCCATCGCGGGAAAGAGCAGCTCATCAGCATACTGCAGGGCCCCCGGGTGGAGAGGCAGATCATCGAAGCGGATGCGCAGACCCACCCCGCTCCTCTCGGCAACCTCCCACGCATGGCCAAGGAGCCCGAACCCGCTGATGTCGGTTACCGCATGAACGATGCTAGCCCTCAGTGCGACCACTGCATCGCGGTTCAGTCGTTTCATCCAGTCGGTGGCGATGGCCACGTGCTCCAGATGGGCTTGATCGGCCTTGAAGGCCGTGGTGATGATGCCCACACCCAGCGGCTTGGTCAACACCAAGACGTCTCCTGGGCAAGCATCACCCTTGGTGAGGACCCGTTCAGGGGGAACGAAGCCCAGCACCGCCAGGCCGAACTTGGGCTCATCGTCGTCGATGGTGTGGCCGCCAGCCACGATGGCGCCAGCCTCCCGCACCTTGTCGGCACTACCTCGAAGTATGTCGATGATCACTTGCTCGGGCAGATCGGCCGGAAACGCAGCCAGGTGCAGAGCGAGGAAGGGCTCGCCGCCCATGGCATAGACGTCGCTCATGGCGTTGGCCGCCGCGATGGCCCCGTAGTCGTAGGGGTCATCCACCACCGGAGTGAAAAAGTCGGCGGTGAAAACCAGGGCCTGCTCGTCGTTCAGTCTCCAGACGGCGGCGTCGTCAGGTTCAGAGAGTCCCACCAGCAGCTTGGGATATTCTGCCGCCGAGAAGAGCTCGCTCAAATGGCGCGTGACCCGCGCCAGGGCACCACTGGCCCTTTTGCTCCCTCAACCGGCCGCCTTGGCCAGCGCCGTCAAGCGAATTCGGCCGTCCGGCCCACGAAGGTTGGGTGTCTCACAAACGCTACCAGCCATCCCACACTCCATGCAAGAGGCGTATCCAACACCCAGTCGTTCTAGCAGGTGCATGACGCCGTGGTCGAGTTCCTCTATCTGCAGGGCAATCTCGCGCGGATCAAGCGCCCCTCCAGACCAGGGCCTAGACAAGACGGCGCACACAGATTATAGTCGGATAGCCAGCAAGCTCAAAAGCGCCCAGCCGTGACGATCCGAACGGTCCGACGAACCCGCAACACGACATTTGACACCCTGTTGCGCCCCCACTATGCTCACCCACGCCTCAGCGACAAGGCGAGGGAGAAGGATTGCCCATGCGAATCTGCGTCTACTGCTCCTCAAGTTCCGCAGTGGATAGGATGTACCAGTCGGTGGCGCGTGAGCTGGGCCTGCTCATCGCCTCGAGGGGGCATTCCCTCATCTACGGAGGCGGCCACATTGGCCCAATGGGCGAATTGGCGCGAGCGGTCAACGCGGCGGGGGGTCGGGTGGTGGGCGTCATCCCTCGAAGCATGAAGGAGGCGGGGCTTGCGTACGAGCAGGCCGACGAAATGATCGTGACCGAGTCGATGGCCGGGCGCAAGGCCCACATGGAGCAAAACGCCGACGCCTTCGTGGCTCTGCCGGGGGGTCTCGGCACCCTTGAGGAGTTGACTCAGGTCATCACCATGAAACAGTTGAACTACGTTTCCGGGGCCATCGTGGTGCTCAACGTCGGCGGCTTCTACGATCAGTTACTGTCTCACTTTGAGCGCATCCGCCAGCAGCGCTTTGCAGGGCCACAGTCCTGCCAACTCTACCACGTGGTGGCCAGCCCGAGCGAGGCCCTTGACTACCTCGAAAGCCACAGGGGTGTCTCGCTGCGGTCCAGGTTGCTCTAGGAGGCTGAGCCTTCACGACGACCGCGTGGATCCCAGCCGTCGCCGAACCACACCCCAAAGCGTCTCGACTTCCTCGATGTGCAGGAGGCGTGCCCCAACCAAATAGCCCGCCGCGCCCAAGCCCACACCCACGCTCACGATGAGGATGCTGTTGGCAACGCCAGCCAACAGGTGAGCACGGCCAAGAACAACATAGGTGCCTCGGCTCAGCCCCGCCACCAGAAGCGACGCCAAAGCTGCCTTCAGCGTGGCCCGCGCGACGCCGTAGCCGCGCAGCCCTCGGAACCGTCGCGAGAAGAGGACGAGCATGATCAACGCGTGGCTGGTGAGTTGCACCGAGTTGGCCACCACCAGGCCCAGGAATCCCCAGCCCACCACAAAGGCCAGTGCAGGGCCAACCGCCAGATAGATGAGCACAGACACGATCCCCACGACCACCGGCGTAACGGTATCTTTCTGTGCGTAGAACGCAAAGATCAGGGGCAGGTCGATGGCAGCGAAGGGCAGCCCCGGCAGGTAGTATCGGAGCGCTCGCCAGGTCTGCATACTGTCGTGGGGGGTAAACTCTCCGCGCTGGAAGATCAGTTCGATGACCGGTTCGCCCAGGGCAAACAGACCCACTGCAGCCGGGATGATGACCACCAGAACCAGTCGCAGGCCCCGGGCAAAGGTTCGCTTGAAGCTGTCAAGTTCTTTCGTGGCATCGATCTGGGACAACGTGGGCAACACCGCCAGAGAGATGGCCATGGACACCAACCCCAGGGGCAGTTGAATCAGAAAAGTGGCCTTGTTCATCCAGGTGATGGCCTCTTCTGCGGTGCGCGAGGCGAGGTTGCGGTCGATGACGATGCCCACGTTGGCGATGACGATGCTGAGCACCACCGGGGCATAGAGTCGCAGGATGCGACGAACCGCTGGATGGCGCCAGTCAAAGTTCAGGGACAAGCGTACCCCCCGCAACCCGGGCAGTTGCACCAGAAGCTGGGTACTGGCTGCTGCCAACACGCCCACGCTCAGGGCAGCGATGCCAAGCCTGGGTGCCAGCAAGAGTACGGCGATGATCATCCCCAGATTGTGCGCGGGAGCACCCGCTGCGGGATAGACGAACCGCTTGCGCGCATAGTGGTACGCTTGAAAAATGCCAGAGAGTCCATAGATGAGGATCGAGGGTAGGATGATACGCGCCAGTCTGGTCGCAACCCCCAACAAGTGGGCACCGAACCCGCCCAGCAGCAACGGCGCAACCCACCGGGCACCCAGCTCGAGGACGGCCACGACCACGATGAGGACGACGCCTGCCAGGCTCAGCAGGATCGAGAGCACGCGCTCCAGCTCGCCGGCTTGCTCTTCGGAGGCATACTCACTGAGCACAGGCACCAGGGCCGCGCTCAGCATCCCACCGACGAGCAGCTCATACACCATCTTGGGCACGCCACTGACAGCGTCGAACGCGCTGGTGCTACCGCTGACGCCAAAGAGGCTGGCGATCGCCGCTTCACGAACCAGCCCCAGAATCCGGCTGGACACGTTGCCCAAGGAGTTGATGGCTGCCGCGAGAGCCAGGCCCTCCCCCTGTGATGTAGGCCCTCCTCGGCCTACGATCCCAGGTTGGCCCGCGCCGCCTGGTGAGCCTCCGCGCCCCCGCAGATTCAGCCAGCGCAACATCTACCCCCATTGCGCGGCAATCCGCCAAATAGCCAGCCCACCTGAGAACGAGCCAATTTCAGTGCCACGTCCATGCAATAGTCCCCATCAACAGGGTGGGTTACCCTCGGGTCGGCGGGATCGCATCAGCTTCGGGCGACGTCGGCCAGTGCGGAAAACAACTGATCCAGATCCTCCTCACTGACGTAACCCATGTGCCCTATCCGGATCATCTCGAGCCCAGGCACCTTGCCCCCACCCACGTGGATGTCGTGGCGGCTGCGCAACTCCTCAACCAACCTGGCCGCGCTGGCTCCTTGCCCGAGGGTCACAGCAGTGACGGTGTTGGAGTAGTGGTCAGGATCGGCGAATAGCTCCAACCCCAGTGCCCGGATCCCCTCTCGACAGTAATGCCCAATGCGCTGGTGCCGGGCCACGATGGCTTCCAGGCCTTCGTCGATCATCATCTTGAGGCTCGCGTGCAAGCCGTAGAGGGCGGCGAGGTTGGGCGTGGCCGGAGTCTGGCCGCGCCGCGCATACTGCCTGGCCATCGCCAGGTCAAAGTAGAAGCGCGGCATCCTGGCGCGTCGGTAGGCATCCCAGGCGCGAGGGCCAAAGCTGATCATGGCGATTCCAGGAGGTGCCATCCAGGCTTTTTGCGATCCGCTCACAACCGCGTCACACCCCCAGGCATCTGCCTGGAACCGAATGGCCCCGATTCCACTGATGCCATCCACCAGGATGAGAGGCGCGGGGTCGGAACCCCTGTGGATGATGGCGCACAGCTCCTCAACATCGTTAGTCACCCCGGTGGAGGTCTCGTTCTGAGTGAGCAGAACGGCCGCGAAGGGCCCGTCCCGGGCGATCTTGGCTGCGACCTGTTGTGGGTCGGCAGCCTGACCCAGGGGAAAGCTGAGGCGGGTCACGTCGGCACCATAGGCCTGGGCGATCTCTGCGAAACGGTCCCCGAACAGCCCAATGGACACGGCCAGCACCCGATCTCCTGGCGAGAGGGGGTTGACAACGGCCGCCTCCATGCCGCCCGTTCCCGAGGAAGTGAGAAGATAGACCTCGCTCTCGGTCTCAAAAAAGACCTTTAGCCACTCCGAAACGTCGCGGAACATGGCCTCGAACTGGGGACCGCGATGGCTGATCATCTGCTGACCGACCGCCCGCATCACCTCTGGCGGCAAAGGGGTCGGACCGGGAATGCGCAGGTTCATCTGGCCCTCCTGGCGGCAGGCTCGCACCATGCGATTGATCCCTTCGGCAGGTCAACTTGCTCTTCCTGGGTGTCGGCCAGAGATGACGCTGCTCACAGGTAGGCCATTATACACGATGGCCTTTGTGAGTGTCGAATCGGGCGGCGCGCAGCCCACCGCCCCGGGGGGTCGGGACGTGGAGAGAGGGTCACATGTCCATGAGGGGAGAGAATGCCTCTGACAAGACGAGCAAACTGCCCCGCAAGAGGGGCATAGGGGCCTGCGGGGCGCGACGGCCGTCTGTTGACGCCAGTCACTTCTTTGGCTTGCGCCCCGGGGAGCGTTCACAGGTGAAGCGAATCATGGCTCCGCTCTCGTTCTCAAAGTACTCGACACGGAACTCATGTGTGCCTTTGAGCCTGATCTCGTGGCGATACTCACGTTCGCCACCAATGCACCATCCATCGATCGCCAGCTGGCCGTCAACATAGACCCGGACTCCGTCATCGACCACGGCTCGAAGAAGGTAGGTTCCTGCGAGCAGATTCAGTCTTCGAGTGAAACGAAGCCGAGAAGTGATTCTCGGGAATGCCCTTGGCGGGCGAGCCCCCTCCCCAGTCAAAGTCGATCCGTTTCTCGTTGCGCACTACTTTTGGTGTCCCAGAAAGGTCCTGGTTGTCAAAGTACTCGGCCATCCAGGCCACACTGGCGGGCCCCAGCGCAGGAGTCGGAGTGTCCTCCGGTTCGGGAACGATCTCTCTCCAGGACAACCGGACGCTCGCCAGGCCCTGCATCTCAAAGTACTCCACGATCACCTCATGCTCCCCACTCATGAGGTAGAGCTCCGCTGTATCGTCAGTGAAGCCATCATGCCACTGATCGATGAGCAGATTGTCTGCCACCCACAGGCGTGCGCCGTCGTCGCCAGCCAGGCGGAACCGATAGCTGCCCTCGCTGAAGGGGATCCTGCGCGACCACCGTACGGAAAAGAAGTCCGCCGGCAAGCCCGGTGCCGGGCTGCCGTGGACCCAGTCAAAGTCCAGGTCACGGTCATTGCGCACCAGCAGAGGCAGGCCGCTCATCGACGCGTTGGCGTAGTACTCTCCGCGCCAGTCGGCGATGACCACTGGCACGGCCGTCGGCCAAGGGGTGGCGGTGGGCGTCACCGTGGGGGCCTGTGTGGGCTCCTGCGTGGGCGTCACACGGTTGGGCGTCGGGACGGGGTTCTCTGCTTGACGAACCAGGTCGTGCATGTTGGTGCGGAACTCGTACATGGCATCTCCGGCGCTGAGCAGGATGCGATACCCGGGCGTGTGTACCTGCGCACAATGGACTCCCTCGTGCCTGATCTCCAGGCAGGCATCCGACCAGGCGACCTGCTCAACCGAAAGCGTGCCGATGGCAAAACCACCGCCGTTGAACGATAGAAAATCAGTAATAAAGGCATGATTCTTCCATGCCGGTACATCATGCAAAAAATCACCTGCACGCTGGCTTTCCGGGTTAGCATTGACCAGGATACAGTTATGACCACCAGCCTGGATATAGAGTTTCTGATACCATGGATCACTGTAATAGTCCGTTCTGCCGCTTTCGGTGAGAAAATCCTCACCTCTATCGGAAAGGAAAAAGGAACCCTGGTCGAAATGATGGTGATTGTAAAACGG
>SDBU01003693.1_pt1 | contig 19329 bp, 31 predicted proteins | sample 2277071 | NCBI WGS metagenome assembly SDBU01 (sample SAMN10397929, study PRJNA504765) | marine sediment metagenome | isolation source: marine sediment core GS08_GC12, 126 cmbsf | place: Arctic Ocean: Gakkel Ridge, Loki's castle | collected 2008 | reverse complement strand
TGGCTAACGGTGATAGGGTTCGCTGGTACTGACACCTCGCAGCTCGCCATGGATTTCTTCGTGGTCATTGCCTTGCTCGTTGCTTCCGTGGTGGTCATGATATTGAGACAGAAGATGGAATAAAGCGGCTCTAATTGCCCTTTTTCACCAGCAAACATATATTCCTTGAGAAAAACTTCATCGGGAAGCGGTAGGCGCTTTCGGGGAAGGATTTTATTACCACGAAGCCAGCGTTCTTCGCCAACTTCTCTAGCTCAGGATAGGAGAACAGGTAGTAGTAGCGATACAGGGTCTTACCCCTTTTGTGCCAGGGAATAGCTACCTCTCTTGGCTTAAACCAGAACCTGGGCTGCCACCGATTCCACACCGTGATAAAGGCTTCACCACCCGGCTTTAATACCCGCCTCAGCTCGTTCAGGGCAGCTTGCCTCTCCTCTTTACCTCTTATATGGTGGTAAGTAGCTACTGCGATAGCCCAGTCGAAGGTTTCATCAGAATAGGGAAGGCAGCGCACATCAGCCACCGATAGATTTACGGCAAAATCGAACTTTTGAGAGTATTTTCGGGCAAATTTCAGCATCTCGGTGGAGAAGTCCATACCATATAAGTCAAAGTGCTGCTTAAAGGGTAAAAAGTCTGGTCCATGAGCACAGCCAATGTTTAGTAAGTTGCCCTTCTGCCACCGCTGTGCCAGCGCTTCCAGCTCATTGCGGAATATAGACCAGTGCCTGAAGCTATACCAGCCTGGGGCTATCTGATTAAATATATCTCTAGTCACCCTATCCCCTTTATCCCCTTCCCCCCAGAGGGGAAGGGGAAATATAGTTACGAAGGGGCTATGCCCCTTCAGGCTTCTTCATATCTAAGAGGGGGAAGATGATTTATTAAAAGAGGTTTCGCCGCTTCCAATACTACCCCCACAATTAGGTTGTTATCATTAGTTTTAATCTGCTAAACTGTTTATGGCACAATATGAAGAAATTTGCAAGGACTATATCCGGGGTAACCCCAGTAGCAGTTATGACCCAGCCAATGAAATGCCCGGGGCAATGCATATATTGCCCTACTTATCCAGCTACCCCCCAGAGCTATACCCCAGAGTCGCCAGCAGTATTACGAGCCAGGCAGTGCGACTATGATGCCAAGAAGCAGATTAGGCTGAGGCTGAAGGTTCTATCAGAGATGGGGCACTCCACAGATAAGGTTGAGCTGATAATAATGGGGGGCACCTTCCTGGCTTACCCCACGGACTATCAATACCAGTTTATTAAGGATTGCTTTGATGCCTTAAATGGCGTGGAATCAGCTACCCTGGAAGAGGCAAAGCGAGTTAACCAGACGGCTAAACACCGCTGCACCGGGCTGTGCATAGAGACCAGACCTGATTGGTGTGGGCAGGAAGAGATAGACAGGATGCTTGAGTTTGGCACTACCCGGGTAGAGCTTGGGGTTCAGACTTTGGATGATGAAATCTACCGGCTGGTGAGAAGGGGGCATAAGGTGGAAGACGTAGTTAAGGCTACCATATTGCTCAAGGAGCATGGCTTTAAGGTGCACTACCACTGGATGCCGGGACTGCCCGGCTCAACCCCGACGGAGGATTTAGAGCTATCCAGAAGGCTATTTAGTGATGACAGCTTTAGACCGGACGGCTTGAAGCTATATCCCATTATGGTGGTGGAAGGCACTGAGCTAGCTAAATGGTATCGGGATAAGCGCTACCAGCCATACCATGACGACACTATGCTGAACCTACTGGTTGAGATTAAGTCTATTGTGCCCAAGTATGTCAGAATATCCAGGGTGCTCCGTGACATCCCGTCCAAGTTTATTCTGGCTGGTCTAAAGGATTCGCTACGGGATGTGATTAAACAGCGAATGAAACAGCAGGCAATTGAATGTAAGTGCATCAGGTGTCGGGAGTATGGTCATCGGGCACAAAATGGCTGGGAAATAGGCGAACCCTGGATGATAAGAATGGATTATGAAGCTTCAGGGGGAGAGGAAATTTTTCTCTCCTTTGAGGATGAAAATGAAACACTTTTTGGCCTGTTACGGATGAGGATTCAATCTAAGCCCATAGCTAGGCTGGGGCAGGAGAGTAATGGGAGTTTAGCCTTAATAAGAGAGCTACATATATTTGGTCCCGAGGTTTCTCTCCACCAGCGAAATCCAACCGCAGTTCAGCATAAGGGTTTAGGCAAAGCATTACTTCGGGAAGCTGAGCGAATCGCTAGTCAAGAGTTTCAGACTAAGCAGATGATAGTTTTGAGTGGTGTTGGCGCCAAGGAATACTATTCTGAATTTGGCTACAGCTCACAGGGAGACTATATGGTTAAGAACCTATAGGCTCATATTTGAGAGGTTAATCCTCACCCCTTTCAAGCTGCCTTAGCCTGGCATCGCCAATACCAAAGTGATGGGCTATCTCATGCCGTACCACTCTCTGTATTTCGGCAGTAATCTCAGCCTCATACCTACATTTAGTTTCAATCGGCTTTTGGAATATAGTTATTTTATCCGGTGGCACCAGCCCGTAATGTCTGCCCCGCCTGGTTAGAGGTACACCTTCATAAAGACCCAGTAGAGTTTGACCACGCCTCAGTCCCACCTTAGCCAACTGACCAAAAGTTGGCCTATCCTCTACCACCACATCAATGTTCTCCAGCTTGGTGCGAAACTCCTCAGGCAAACTATCAACTGCCCTTGCCACTAGCCACTCAAATCTTTCTCTATCCATAGCGTAATTTTGCAAACAAATGTGAAAGTCAAGGGGCCTCAGTAGGGCTTTTTAGCCAATCGGCGATATTGGATATGAGCTGGTTATTGTCAAGGATACCATTATAAGGCTCGGTGATAAAGGTAAGGTCATGAATTGCCAGGACTTTAGATTCCTGAGCCAGGGCTATCGGTGATAGCCCCTTTCTTGTCTCAATTAGTGAGGAAAAGGTATTTTCATCAACAAAGGCAATGCCCCAGTCGGTAGAGGTAATAGAACCGGCGGTATACAGGGCTATCTTTTCTAGATTCTTGGAGATTGGATTTTGTTGAAATTCGGTGACGAATATGTTTCTGTAATTAGCATTGTTTTCCTTCATGTTATATAAGTAATCAGCTTCAAATATCAGACCAAATTTGAAGGATATACTGTTAATCTGGCTAGGCCTGGTGGGGTCAGCAATCAGAAGCAGCTTCCCGCCGTTACTGACAAACTCATTTACCGTCTCTCTTTCCTTCTTGGAGAACTCTATCTGGGGACAAACTATAATGTAGACATCTGCCCCCGGAATCTCCTCTTCCACGTCCTCCTCACCCAAAAGCTCCTTTTCTACGTCTTCCTCACCTAAAAGCTCCTTTTTCAGGTCATCCCCTATAGCAAAGAAGTCAATGGTTAAGCCTCGTGAAACAAGCCTTGACGTCAGAACATTGAGCTCCTCTATATCAAAGGCGTTCTCATGAGCCAAATCAAGGAGGATAGCACCCTCCCCCTCCTTATAGACATCGGAAAATTCAGTTGATGGTGCCGGAGGAATAATTATATGCTCATAGCTGGGCATGTCGCTGGGAGGAGGACTATAGAAGCCGCTGTAGTAGAAAAGCCCTCTTCCCAGAAGGACAACCAATATCCCGGCAAGGACGATAGCGACCTTTAGTATTATCGACTTTATCATTGATTCACCTAGATTCAAAGTATAGATAGTAGTAGATGGGCATTAAACTAGTTTGTGATTTCAGGTTTTCCATGCTAGAAAACCAAATAAGTGGCTTCGGTATATAAAGCTCTACTACTCCGTAATTCCTGAGGCCAGCCAGGCTGGCTGCTTTGGCTATAGCGTCAGTGCTGGTTCCTATGTCATCTATAAGCCCGTACCTAAGAGATTCAGTACCGGAATAGATTTCAGCCCGGGAGAGTTCCTCCTCGGATATGTTTAATCGGTTCCCCCTTTGGGACATGACTGCTGAAACAAACTGCTGGCTAAATGTCTCCAGCACGCCTGTCCACCTTCTCCTCGAGCTACCGGTAGCCTTGAATGGTCCACTGGTTGTAATATCCTCGTTTAGTTCCTCAGGGGTAGGTAAGCCAACCCAGGCGCCTACGCTGCCAAGCAGAGAAGATGGCTCAGCGTAGATAAAGTTTGATGCCACGGCAATATAATAGCCGCCGCTGGCAGCCACTGTGCCTATAGATGCCACCATCGGCTTTTGCTGCCTCAGTCGAAGCACATCCAGATATATCTGCTCAGTGGGACTGGCAGATCCCCCGGGGCTATCTATCTGCAAAACAACCGCCTTTATCTTGTTGTCATCCCTAGCATACCTCAGCATTTCTAGGATATCATCGGTGTAGGCTTGGTCCAGAATCCCGCCAGAGATGGTTATGGTGGCGATATTTGGCTTAGGTATTACCGGGATAGAAATCAAGCCCCCTACAATCAGACCGAGCAAAACAAAGAAGGGAATAGAAGTAAGCCAACGGCACGCTAACCTCTTTGCCGATTCCAGTCTAGGCATAGTTATCCCCCTAGCCAGTTCCCTTACTCAATATTGTATTATTCTACTACAAACGGAAATATCACACAATTTCTCCCCCTGGTCGTGCCTTCCAAACAGACCAAATGACCCAGAGTACCAGTAGATAGGCACTAACACCACCCGTAAGGAGTAGGCTGGCTATTATTACACTAGGGGGTGAAACGGCCTCAGGCGAGGGAACAAAGCGGACGAAGTGAATGATGCCATCAATGATAGCACCTGTAGCTATTACCGTAACCAATATTTTAACAGGCAGGCTTTTTAGCGTTTTCAGACTGGGCTTGATAGTGAAGTAGAGGAGAAAAGCATAGATGCCAAGAGTTACCAGTATGACGAGGATTATTACGACCAGACTGCCCACCGAGGTGGTATTAATGACCTCCCCTACTAGGCGGACCATCGGAGCACTAAGAAGGAGGGTAACACTCACTATGAACCATATCCTGAGCAGTAGGTAATTCATATCAGCTTCCAGCTAGGAAATCCGATTGCATCCCCTTAATTTGGGGCTATCACCCCATCATTTATAAACCCTTCAGGTAGTCTATAGCCCATTGGATAGCATCCTCTCCGTTAAGCTCCAGCTCATAGTCAGGGTGTAACCCTTCACCTTCTATGAGGCGACCATTGGGGGTGAGCCAGCGAGCCGTGGTAATATATAACCCTGAGCCATCTTTAAGCTGGCGCAGGATATTGACACTGCCCTTGCCATAGGTTTTGGTGCCAGCAATGGCGGCGCGACCATAATCTTGCAAGGCTCCAGCCAATACCTCGCTGCCGCTAGCACTATAGCTATCTACCAAAACAACCAAGGGTAGCTCAGTAACTACTCCGTTGGGTTTAACTTCTAAGGAAGTGCGCTTTCCTCGATTATCCATCACATTAATCACTACCCCCTCCCTCAAAAAGCGGCTAGCTACATCAACCACCTCCTGTAATAAGCCACCAGAATTAGCCCGTAGATCAAGGATGATGCCGGTAGCTGCTTTCTCGGTTATACTCTGCAGCACCGGAGATAACTCTTCATTGGTGCGTTCAGAAAAATAGGTGATATTAATATAAGCGATGTCTTCCCTCATCTCAAAGCGGACACTGAGCAGCTCAATCTCAGCTCTAACTATCTCAATTACCTCTGGTTTGGTCTCGCCCTGGTTAAGGACAAGGAGGGTGACGGTCGTCCCCTTAGGACCTTGGATGTTGAGCACAGCCTCAGTCAGGCTCATCTCTGAGGCAGACCTGCCATCGATTTCCAGAATTATATCGCCAGCTCTGATACCTGCCTTAGCTGCTGGTGAATCAGCAATGGGAGCGATAATCATTAGCTGCTCATCCTTAACTGCGACATAGGCTCCAATACCCTCAAATTTCCCTTCCAGGCTACTTAAGGCCAGTTGGTAGGTTTCAGCATCTAGGTAGGAGGTGTAGGGGTCATCCAATGCCTCCACCATACCCTTGATGGCTGCCTGGCTCAGTGTGTTAGCATCAAGCCTGTCTCTGTCCACATAATCCTGGAAGATGATGTTCCATACTTGCTCCACAATATCCAGACCCTGCTCTGAACCTGAGGAGGTTCTGGTACCTAGAGCACAGCCAGCCCCAAAAGATAGGGCGATAATAGCTGCCAATAATAGGCTTACTACTATAAATTTTATTGTTTTTGACATTGGACTCACTCTCCCTTGAGGTACTTTATGGGAAATTTAGGGGAAAAGGCGGTTAAAAACCCCTTCAAGAACTACTCCTCCCCACCCGAAGAAAGGGAGGATGTAGGGAATGAAGTTAACCTTCTGGTTGAGCGGTGACGGTATCTACCATCCTAATAACATCTTCTATGTTGGTAAGGCTGAGGGACAATCCCAGCCTTCTTAACTCGGCATAGTCTAGCCCCCTAAACAGCCGACGCCCAGCTACCCAACACATCTCATCGTATAGAGCTGGCCACTCCTTGCTACGACGGTGAATACAGAAGAGAATAAAGTCACGAGCTTCGGGGTCAATAGTTTCCATAGTGGCTGTTTCTAAGGATTGAACTTTTGCCACCACCCACTATATGCTTAAAAATCTTGGCTGGCAAGTTCATTGACAGTTGCTGGCACTACATTTTTAACCCTGATTATGGTTTACTGCCGTCGGTTATTAAGTTTTACTTCCCTTTTCTCAACTCCAAGCTGGAAATGAAATAATTGTTAAAAAATAAGTCAAGTAAACCTATAAGCCGAGTTACATTTTGAGTTGGGTACATTGGGTTTATGAGTGTCGGGATTTGAGATATGCTCCATAATTGCCCCCCTGTTTTTGTCTTGGTCAATCCTTGAGTGATTTATACCCCCCAGCTGGCCTTAAACTAGCTTATCGCTTCCCCCTTGCTTTACAGTAACCATTCCTCTCGGTTTGCTGACTACATCTCCAATCATAGCTGCCTCCTCCACACCCAATTGCCGTAACCTGTCGAGCAGCAGCTCGGCTTTTCCAGGATGAAGAGAGATTAGCAAACCTCCAGAGGTTTGAGGATCAAAGAGGATATCTTGCAAGTGACTGGGAACCTCGTTGGCAATTTTTACTACAGTGGAGTAGAACTCCCTATTCCGGTGTAAACCAGCCGGGCACAATCCCCGCTTAGCAAACTCGCTCGCTTCTGGGAAGAACGGAATCGAAGCGAGACGAATGTTGATGCCTACACGGCTGTTCCGAGCCAACTGGCAAGCATGCCCAACAAGCCCGAAGCCAGTGATATCAGTACAAGCATGCACCCCTACCTCCTGCATCAGCTCTGAAGCTTTGTCATTCAAGGTTACCATACACTTTGTAACCTTCGCTATTGTCTCTTCATCAACCACCCCCCCTTTAAAGCAGTGCTTATGATTCCAGTTCCCAACGGCTTGGTAAGTATAAGTTTATCCCCAGCCTTGGCCCCTGAATTAGTCACCAACTGTTTAGGGTGCACAGTACCCATAACGGAAAGTCCGTATTTCAACTCTACATCGTCTATGCTATGTCCGCCAACCAGTGTCACTCCCGCTTCACACATCTTATCCAGCCCACCCCTGAGGATATCCTTCAAGACTGAAATATCTAGGGACTTCGTGGGGAAGCAGACAACATTCATAGCTGTTAACGGCTTGCCACCCATAGCATAGACATCACTCAACGCATTAGCAGCAGCAATCTGGTGGTCTTTGTGGCTTGATTCTGCTAGGAGCATTTTACCAGAAAGGGTCTCAAATCGAATATTCTCTTAAGTTTACAGCCAAACTATTTTTAGCAGCAACGATTTCATTTGTCATAGCATTTTTTCTCTTGGAACTTGTTAGTATGATAAGGTCTGAAACACTTAATGCTGCTGAGTGGATTGCAGTAATAGCAACAGACATTGTTATAGCTTGCGGAGGGATTTCCCTGATTGCGGCTCTTGTATATGTTATTAGTCTGTTAAGAAAGTTGTAGGATAATACTATCGAAACAAGTTCCTGGTATAGCAAGTTCGGGAGAGGGCAGATAAGCAGTACAGATTTGGTATGAAGTAGCCAAGAGGGGGGAGATACCCCTACACCTAGCAGTAATAAACATGTACAAAACAGATTCCAAGTCCTTGCATGTTAAACATGACAGGGATAGTATATGAATAATATCGCAAGGGAATCAGGAAACCACATTTATGTTTATTCATTTCACCTTTGGCTCACTAGGGAAACAAGGTAAAACTGAAGAGCAGACCGAACAGGTTATTGGGCTTATCCTAAAAAACAAGAGACTCAAGGTTTATAAATGCACAGAATTTATACCAGAATTTCCTGAACCTAGCAGTATACGCATTCCATTGGACAATATGAGATTTGTAAGCAATGGGTCTAATGCACAATTAATGGACGATTTAGACCAAAAGAAAAACCATGAATTACCTGATAACGATTTAATATATTTTCTGCAGAGAGATGTCCCTATGATTTGTTTTATCAAAATTGCCTTTAGTCAGCTACGGACGTCCAATCATTGGAAAGAATACGGCAAATTCGGAATAGTTCTCACCGACAAGTTTCTTAAGTCAAGAGGCATTAGACCTGTTAAATACTATACAGAAGAATCATTATGGAGTGACCCACTTATTAGGAAGTGGAATTATGAGCTAAAAAGTCTACCACCTGATAAAAGGGAAGATTGTGAAAAGGAAATCTTAATGTATAGGAAACCAGTCAAATTGTTCCCCACATTCAAGAATTCTGTAATGGCAAAGATTACGGTTGCCCAAAGTGAAGGAACAGTAGAGTTTATAAGATATAATAGGTATCCAGAAGGATATGATTTTACTAAGGAATACGAATATAGAATTGCCTTTGATGAAGGTGTAGAATACCTTTATTTTAATGAAAGTGACCTCTTTATCATTATAACTCCAGACTTAAAAGCCAAGGACAAGGTTGAATCGTTCTTGAAACAGCATTGGTCTCGGCAACCAAAGGTTGAAGTGTTTACTAGTTGATTTATCTGGCTTCAGAGTATATAACTCTTAATCCACAATAGCAGAATACAGCTTCAGACTGTCCTCAAACCTCACCGGTAGAGGTCTATTCAATAGGGTAGATTGTTGGCGGGAGCGTATGGGAGTCGAACCCACCGAAGGCATTTCCCATGTCCCCCGACGGATTTGAAGTCCGCCGAAACATACATAAGCTGCTTAACAAACTAACTGCTTCCCAGATAGCGGAGTTAAGCAATTTAAGCAAATCCTATATCTCTCAGGTTAAGCACGGTAAAAGACCACCTTCTGAAAAGCTAATTCAGGCGCTCAACCAGTTCTATGATAAGCACAATAGAAGAAATGGCTCAGAAATTTATAAAACCACCGATTTATTCCTTAAATCTAGACGGGACGAGATTTCTCCAAACACCATAATCTTCTACAGGAAGCTTCTCAGCAAGGCTATCCCATTCTCGGCAAATTCAACTAAAAAAATTTGGTTTTACAGCCTAAAATTAGCAAAAATTCACAAATTGTGTAAATACCCGTCCCCATTTTTGTCAAAATTCGCCAATAATTTTAACTTGAATTTAGGTTTGAGTTTCTCGTCAGGCAATTTTTCATACTACGCACGAGCAAGCATGGCAAATAACCAACCCCAATCTTGCCTGCCCCATTCCACCTCTTTCTAGAGGTATTGACAAACATTGCCGCCTGGAATTATGATTCACCACAGATTTGGTCGGAGTAATTCAATGGCTCCCAAATACAAGATAGGACAGAAAGTCATAATAAAGCCAGTGAAAAATCAGCACCTATCCCCGAGAGACGCTGATGTGGAACCATATGCAGGTCAAACTGGTACAGTTACTGATTATTATTGGGTAAGTCTAAATAGGGGAATCTTCTATCTCTACACTGTGCAAACTGAAATTGGCCACAAAGATATCGTTTTACACGAAGATGAGTTAGAAGCATGTACGGCATAGGTGTTGAAAGATACACGATTCCCATAATTCTAGGTGCTATTCGCCCTCAATAACCCGCTTCCCTCTCCACACTCGTAACTACATTTCGCATGCAGATGGGATTGACAAAGACACCATTCAGAACTAGGATTGGTTATCAGAGTATAGCTGCCGAAATTGAGCATAAAGAGGGGAAACTATGGGCTTATTAGACCTGTTGAAATATAGAAAAAGCGTGAGGGATTTCCTAGATAGACCTGTTGAGCGAGATAAGATAATGATATGTCTTGAGGCGGCAAGGCTAGCTCCCTCCGCTGGTAATTCACAACCGTGGAAGTTTATAGTCGTGGACGATAGGCAATTAAAGAATAAGCTGTGCGATGCTGCTTTCAGCGGTATATATTCGATAAATGCCTTTTGCAAAACGGCACCAGTTATGGTTGTCGTCATCTCCGAAAAGTCCAAGTTTCTAGCGAGAATCGGCGGAATGCTCCGAGGAACAAAATACTACCTCATAGATATAGGGATAGCTTGTGAGCATTTTGTACTCCAGGCTGAGGATTTAGGCCTTGGAACTTGCTGGATAGCCTGGTTTAATGAAAGGGCGGTAAAATCAACATTGAATATCCCACAGCATAAAAAGGTAGACATCCTGATAGCGTTAGGCTATTACGATAGGGAAAAACTAGGTCCAGAACATGGTAGGGAGCCGATAGATAAAATCGCGTCGTTTAACTCCTATTGAGTCCCATGATTAGAAAATACTGCTAATGAGATGGTGTTATTTTAAAATTTAGAGTAAAGATTATTTTAGTCCCCCTGCGCCAACCCACTTTGGTTTAAGAGTATTGAATTGACAGAGTCTGGAGCACGGTCTAATTGATGAGTGCTGAGGTTTTCGCAATCATAGGTGCCTTTGTTTATGCCGCTACTGGCATTGCTACGCGAAGGGCAGTTATCAAGGTGCTAGATGCAACGGTTGGTGTTCTGATAAGTGTCCCCATGGGACTGCCCTTTTTCATGCTTATCCTTATCGCCACAGGTCAGGCTGGCAGCGTTGTTAGCTTTTCTTGGCAAAGCTACGCCTGGTTGTCAGCGGCAGGGATTCTTCAGTTTGTAGTCGGCCGCTCGCTTATGTACAAGTGCGTAAAGCTTGTTGGGGCAAACAGGGCTCAAGTCATAGCTAGAGTTAGTCCCATTGTTGCAGTAATCCTTGGGGTTTCTGTGCTTAATGAACCGTTAACTTGGGAGCTAGCTGTGGGAGCGTTATTAATAGTTTGTGGAGTTATAGTAATAGGGTTGAACCCCCAGATGTTTCGCGATAGTCATAGCCTGCTTTCAGACATACCTGGCAAGGCATATCTCTTTGGGATTGGCACTGGCTTAGCCTTTGGTATAAGCCCAATCATGGTAAAGTTTGGGCTTGGTGGCTCAGTCTCCCCAGTGGCTGGGGTTTTCATCTCATATACGGCAGCTACTATCATTTTGGGCATCTCATTGTTGAACCACAATAGAAGAGTTGCTCTTATTGGTATGAAAAGCGGGACTGCCGGCTTATTCTGCTTAACCGGCCTGTTTAGCAGTACTGCCGAGCTGATGAGGTATATCGCCCTGAGTATGGCCCCAGCAAGCGTGGTAACCCCTATTTTCTCTATTTCTCCTGTTCTCCTACTGGTTCTATCTTCCATATTCAATCGAAAGCTAGAGGTATTCAACCCAGCCGTCATTTTCGGGACAATCGCTGTTGTTGTGGGCACTATCTTGTTGTTTTGAGTGAAATCTAGCCATGTCCGCAACAGCCAATGCCCTTCTGAAAATTGCTCGTTTCAAGTTTTAGGCAGTTATTAACGCCGCTTTCTCCTCTAAAGTCATAACTACATTCCGCACGGACAGCAAATTGTGTTTCCACAGATACGAAGCCTTAATTGCAAGGAATCGCCTTTGTTCCTTATAGATTATTCCTTTCTCGGCAAATTCATTTGGAAACTTTCAGTATCAGGCAATGACTCATCTTATGTTTCAACCAAAGCGACAGGCACGACAATTCAACTCACACTGTGGCACCCTTTTCCATACCCATCTGATTCTTAATGAATTTTTAACAACCATTTTATGGCCAATAAATGTCAGCAGCCTAAGATGAAAGTACAGCACGAATAACCTGAGTAAAGTGATAGGAGTTAAGAATAATGACATTACCAAACCGAGCGCCAGAGAACAGCGAGAGCTTTGTTGAAGAAAGAGTTGTGCTAGTCGTACCTGCGTCTGTCAATACTCCCCAACTGTTCAGATTTCTGTACCAGCTGGACCAGAACCTTCGCGATAATCACGCTAGCATCGTAAACACGTTTTGCTCCTGGGACTGGGGCACTTTCATAACGGTCCAGTTGCCACCTAACGAACTCTTCAATTTTCTAGGTAATCTAGGTAATATACCTGAGGTAGAAGAGGTAGAGGAGGAGCCACTGGCAAGAGATGGCTTTTCCAGCTTCCCTAAGAAATTTGGGGCTCTGCGAAAGTCAAGCCTCAACCCCAGTAAGAGTGTCCGCCTAACCCTGAAAGAAACTGACACGGGCGAGTGGAATTAGTAACCGTGATACCAAAGAACAAGCTTTTGAGCCTGGGTAAAAAACAGTAGTAATCATTTAGCTCTTAATTTACCGTACGCCCAGGTAGCCTTGAGCGGTGCTAGCTAAGAGTGAGAGGAAAAGTTATTAGCTCAAGAATCTTGCCAGCAGTTGGGAAAACTCCCCGACCTTTTGCTTATAAACACTATGACCAGCGCTTTCGAAGACATGTAACTCACAATCAGGAATTAACTGAGCCGCATTATAGGCCTGTTTAACTGGTACAATTGGGTCTTTAGCCCCCCATACTATCAACGTCGGCACCATGATTTTCGAAAGCCGACTAATCAATACTGTAGTTTGCCCCTTGATGGTGGTAACACTGCCGCCTAGACAAATACTTGTCCAGGTAAGAGGCGTCACAAATTCTGGTGGGCCCAGTATTAAATCAGCCACCCATTTAACGCCTTTCAGAGCAGCAAGGACTAATTTCCCGATAGACCGACATAAAGCCTTAGTTGATAGAAACCTGACCCACAAGGCAATTTCCCTTCCCAAGCACAAGCTACTTACCAGCACCAGTTTTGTTACTTTTTGAGGGAATCTGAGTGCATAGCTCAGGGCAATACCACCACCAAGCGAATGACCCATTAAATGAAAACTTTTGAGTCCCAGGTTATGCGAAAACTCGTCCACGAATTCTACTAATTCTGGTATATAATAATCGCCATCTATCGGCTGGCTGCGCCCAAAGCCCGGTAGGTCGGGAACATATACAGTATAGTGCTGAGATAGCTCTATGGCATTTTGTAGCCATGCCCTAGAACCATCGCCACCGCCATGGATTACAACCAATGGGTCTCCTCGTCCACCATTGAGATAGCTAATATCGAGTTTGCCAACTTTCATCGTTTTATTGCTTAGATTGTTTGCCATCTCACCCCTCCACTACTTGAGACAAAATCGTACGGCACTAAACACACAGTTTTCATTGCCTGACTGCTTCTTCTTTTACTCAAGTTGTTCACTGCTATACTTTAATCTTAGGATGCTAAATAAAGCATAAAAATTTGGGGCAGACTTATAAACATTGCCTAAACATTGTCGACTCCCTTTTCATTTGTTCCGGTTCGAGTTTAGTGAGACCGACTCACAACCACGTCACAATACCAGCCTGAACCCACACAAAGAAATCACAAGCTATGTGTTGAGCTTAACATGCTATTAGAAGGAGTAAGAACTGATAGCAACCGCATTAGAGAAATTGTTAATCGGCTTCTTATGACAAGCTAACACCACTTCCCTCTCCAAAGTCATAATTAAATTCCGCACGGACAGGGGTTCACCATTTATTCTGGAGCCTTGACAAAAAGTCTTGCTGGCAACTACTATTGATTGCAAGTTAAGATATAGGTTCATCGAGCGTTTTACTCTTGAGAGAGATGGCTCTTACTAACTGAAAACCCCAAGCAGGCGAGGTAAATAATGAGTCTCAAATACACTCACCTAGAACTAAATAAGGACGTAAACTGTATAGCTGGCTTTTACACACCACAGGAAGAAATACGGCTGAAGTATAGCAACAGAGAAGTTTTATGTGTTGTCGGACAAGTTGTTATAGAATCTTCCTGTTGTGGTGCTGGGAGTCACACATATGCCCTAGTGCCGGGATATATAGTTAGCTGGCAGAATGAGAGGAATAGTGCTGGCTTGCCAGTATCGGAAGTAGAACCAGTTTCAGACGAAGCATCACAAAACAATATAAGAAAGCTCATCAAGGAAGCACGGAGTGTCTCATATGTTGAGTTCTGGTAGGCTACTCAGGGATGTCGAGCCTTGGCCTGCTAAGCAGCACACAAGGTCGGCCTAAAGGGACGAAGCTTGCTCGTGATTGGGTAGTGCTAGAGTTAGACTACAACAGAAAAGAAAGCCAAAAGGAGGTAGGAAATGAAAAAGTTAAGCAAAACGGTGGCGGGAGCGTATGGGAGTCGAACCCACCGAAGACACTATTAATGCCCCCCGACGGATTTGAAGTCCGCGAAGCCCACCGGGACTCATCCGCTCCCTAACCCGCAGACAAACAGAGTATACATAACTGACTCAAACAGTGCAATAATCTACTATCCGTAACAGAACGGATCTTGGCTGACTCTGCTGCTCACCATTGCACCCTGGCCGAAATACAGCCATAGAATTTCGCCTTAGTGTTTAGTGATTGTCAGATAATAGTCATCCTCCCTCTTCTCAATCGACACAGTGCAACCCATACTTTTAGCTAAGCGATTAACATTATCCCGTGCTGCTGCGTTGTCAACAATAGTCACCACTGTTCCCTTCTTTAACTCTCGTAGCACCTTCTCTGTCTCTATAACGGGGTGGGGACAGACTAATCCACGGGCATCTACCTCTTTTCCATCCATAGTTCCTCTCTAAAAATGTAGATTTTATACTCGTCATCACACCTCTCCAGTTTATGAGAGAGTTGTAATGCTCGCGCTGTCCTGACAATGCTGTCCCGAGCGCCAGCTTCATCGGCTAGCACAATAATCAGTTTACCCGGTTTTGCGGTGCGGATGGCGCTAATCGTCATCTGCTGTGGCATTGGGCAAGACAGCCCTCTCGTATCTACAGTTATATGCATCTTAGCCCTTATTGCTTGTAGTTTTCCATCTTATCTGTTTTGGGTTTAGAATCAAACTATTCGTACTCGCATCAGCAAACCCAGGTAAATAGTCATGACTAGGCCCAGGATGATAGCCAGTGGGCCAAAGGCTGAAATCCCAGCGCTGCTGCTGGCTAGTCCAAAGTTATGGGCAAAGGCGGCTCCGGCAAATAGGCCAAGGATGGTTACTGCGGCATCGGTATCACCCTCTCCAGATAGGATTAATTGCCGAAGAGGACAGCCGCCCAGCAAGGTAGCCGCCAGCGCCCAACTAGAAAAGCCATACCTAGAAAGTTCCACAAGTGGCTGCTATGAGCTGCTGGTTGCCCGTCAAAGCCTAAGTGGAATTGACCGAGGATAAGATTGAAAACCAGTGTTCCCAGAAAGCAAGCGACCACTGCACTCATCAGATAGCCGTCCCTGATTAAGAATATATCGCGCCAGGCTCCAACAAAACACATCGGGCTCCTTTGAGCCAGAAACCCCACCAATAGCGCCCTGCCCCTAGGGATATGCCAAGAGCAGCATGTAGTGAACCAGGACCTTTCTCGCTGGACAAAATAAACCCGGGCTGGAAAATAGCCAAGAGGAGCAGGCCGAGTATAGCCAAAGGAACTATCCACCCGGCAGCAGTAGGTATCCTGGTAGCTCTACCGAGGTTATAACCTCGATTGAGGAAGAAGATGCCAACCAAGGCACCGATGGCAACCCCAGCTAGCCCAGTAATACCATTGAGGTCACCGCCGGCCAGTCTAATAGTGGCGCGAATGGGACAGCCGAGGAAGACCAGAGCCCCTATCATCACCAGGGCACCCAATAAGAAACGAACCAGAGGAGAGGAACCACCTCTGGCTCGAAATTCACCGAAAGCATAAGCAGCTATGAAGCTACCAAGAACGAACCCTAGAATCTCAGGGCGGATGTACTAAACCACCCCAGCACGATGCAGTCCAAGGGCGCCAGCTATGTCCCGTATAAAGCAGGCAACGTATATACCCATATTCGGTGGGTTTCCCCATTTGACCAGCAGGGCAGCAAGGACTCCCATTACCAGCCCAGCGAGGATAATCAGAGTTTTCGGCATGAAGAACCGTCGCATAAGAACCCCCTTGTTTATCACTGATTACTGTCTACCCACAAGTAAGGGCACTGGAGCTAGAGAGACACGCTCTCCCCTTTGTTACCAATCATGTCTTCTGCCACACTCTGCTCACCCCCTTTCTGGGCAACGTTAATACAAGTTGTGTTGCTGCCACAAGAGCCCAATATAGTTTGGTATCATCAATCTTGCGGCACAGAAGCAGGTAAAGATGGAACTGCTTGGGGTTCCTTTCGCTGGACGAGTTTAGCCAGCCAGATACTCATCTCATATAGAATTATTAGTGGAACGGCTACAAGGCTCTGATTTACGGGATCGAAGGTTGGAGTTATTATAGCAGCGAGGATGAAGGCAAATATAATTGCCAGCTTTCGCTTACCTGAAAGCCATTTGGGTGTGATAACACCAAGCCTTGATAGGAAAGTTGTCACTACTGGCATCTCAAAGACGAGCCCAATAGCCAGTAATAGCCTGGACACGATTGAGATATAGTTACCGATCTTAATCTGAGGGGTGGCAATGTCGCTACCGAAGGTGATTAGAAATTTGGTTGCCGGTGGCAACAGAATGAAATAGGCGAAAATAACACCACCCAGGAACATTAGTGCTATCCAAGGGAGAATCAAATAAACATACTTCTTTTCCTTGCGGGTAAGCGCCGGGGAGACGAACATAATAAGTTGGTAAATGAGGTATGGCATAGCGAGTATAATGCCGCTAACAAGGGAGACTTTCATATAGGTGCCAATCATCTCCGTCATTTCGATGTAGATAAGATTGATGCCCCCTGTTGGCAGAATTAAGATGTTGAAGATCTGTTTAGCAAAGAAAAAGGATACCGCAGTGGTAATTAGCAAGGCGATTAGGCACCTAATTAAACGCTGGCGTAGCTCACCGAGATGCCCAAAGAGAGACAACTTTTTGTCACCGCTCATTTCAGTTGATGTCTTACCCGTCGCAGAAGCTGGTCGTCTCTGTGTAGCAGCCCTGCTTTGCTTATCACTGTTATTATCCTCTCCGCCGAGGTGGATGGTCTTTTTCTTCATCATCTATTTCTTTAGTTAGCTCTGCTGTTAGGTCAGAGGATGCCTTTTTCAAGGTGCGTAAAATTCTCCCCACTGCCCTGCCAATTTCCGGGAGCCTTCTAGGCCCCCATATTATCAAGGCCACAATAAGGATCAATAATATTTCCCAGATGCCTATGTCAAGAAACCCCATTAGTCCCCCTGTTGCCTCACCACTATTTCCCTAAGGCTGAATATGAAAACGATTCAATCTCTACCCAAAGTTTGCTGCTCTGGCAAGACTGATTTCCCCCCAGTTCCTCATTTAGTTCTTGGCTTTCTTGGCAGTAGCCTTTTTCTGTCGCGGTTCTTTCTCATCCTCTACATCTTCACCACGCTGCCCCTTACGGAACTCCCGGAGTCCTTTGCCAATAGCACCACCAACTTGCGGCAGTTTCCCTACACCAAAGATGATGAGGACAACCACCAAGACTAGAATGAGCTCCGGTCCTCCAATATGCGGAAATGCCATGATTTCACCCCCTATTGACTGTATTATGAATTCTTAATTCTCGGTAACAGAAAATTGTAACCAGTGGCCAGGTGTGTATCCTTTCTCCTGCCCCTGTCTATCCATGTCCAGGGTCATCACACGTTCCAGCGGCAATAAAACCTCCGACTCGGTACGCCTCAAATCAAGGGCCTTGATACACGTATGGCACTGGTCACACACGTATAGGCGGTATAGTCCTCGGTCATCAGTGAAATAGGCTAAGGCATCCTGATTTTGGGTACCGCAGTAAGGGCACTCCAACCGCAAAAAGAGCCATTCGGCATCACAGCGAGAGCAAACAAGCCAGCGCGCCCTTCTCTCTTTGTCCAAGTAAGAGAAATCAGGTTTGCCTCCGCAGATAGGACAATACCGGCGACGCCACGATTCCTGGTTTACTTTTGGTTGCAACACCTCTGAGTGAAGTAACAGGAAAGGCTTGAGAGCAGCCTGAACTACAAAGCTAAGCAACTCCTTGCCCACGCTACTTGCCTCGGCAACAGAAGCTAAAGAAGCCCCCTGATACCAATCCCTCACTGCACGCTGTAAGAGGGGAGTGTTGGAGGCAATGTTTTTAAGGTTCTCGATTTCCCCGGGCGAGTCAGGAGAATCTTTAGCAACTGCAACGGCTACTTCTTGGAACACAGCTTTTACTTGTTCCCAATCGAGCGATAAATCGCTGAATGGCAATAGTGGCGAACCCTGGGTTAGTCGGTCGGAAATAGCAGCTTGGGGAATAATACTATCGTGGAAGCCCTGCCTCGATGCCATAAACGCTGTTTTTGCCTTGGACTGAATACATAACAATTCGCAGTATAGTTTAACAAAGCTCGGAAGTTCACCCTCCCGCTGCTCCCACTCCTCTAACTTCTGGACTATTTGAGCTTCGTTTGCACACAACATGCCACATTGCCTCTCCATAATGCCTCCTCAGGCAGAGACTGAATCCGCGAACTGTCTCGTCTTAATATTCTGGTCTCAAGCAAGGCGTATAGATTTTTTGCTCACATCTGGCCGCCTAGTATTATCACCGCCCTCAGGATAAGACCGCCTAATATTACGCATGCCGAGGAGGTGATGATGGCACGCCGTACCGCTTTTGTCCCAATCTCCTTCCCCCAGTTGGTGACTTCTAACCCGAATGGGATTAACAATGCCAGAAAGACTACGCCTATCCAGAATGGTGCGGCTAGTACCCCAGTGGTGAGTAGCCTAAGTGCTTCACCCGTACCGGCAACGGTGGAAGCGCCAAGCCAGATAGCATACCCAATTAGCATTGCTAACTCAACAAGGATTAGAACAACATCTGCTTCAGCCAAAGCCTCCCTGCCAGGCCAAGTAAACCTGTAAGCCGAGTTCTGTACTCCGACTAGTCGGAGCGGTGACCATCTATCTAGCCCTGATGTTACCATCAGGGTCAAGCGACCAACCCGGGGACGAGGCCGGGCGTCCTTTTGTCCCTCTATTTGGTCTTGCTCCAGATGGGGTTT